>OLGZ01000976.1_pt1 | contig 18830 bp, 21 predicted proteins | sample 1605981 | NCBI WGS metagenome assembly OLGZ01 (sample SAMN03283291) | human gut metagenome | biome: human-associated habitat; material: feces | host: Homo sapiens | place: Peru | collected 2012 | reverse complement strand
GAGTCTTTCTGTAAAAAGCGATACTTTGACAATAGGCGGTTCTGCTTTTGCCGAAAGGAAAAGCCTTACAGACGTTACCCTTCCCGAAGGTCTTGTCAAAATCGGTAGTGAATCGTTTAAAAATTGTACAGCATTGGAAAGCATTACCATTCCAAATACAGTTGTATACATTTCCGCAAACGTTTTTCAAGGTTCCGGAATTAAAGAGATTACTATTCCCGATAGTGTCAAACAAATAGGCCCATACTGTTTTTGCACCCCATCTTTAAAATCCGTTAACCTTCCGAGATCACTAACAGAAATAAACTCGGTAATATTTTCCGGCACCTCTCTTACCACAGTATCAATCCCCGATAGTGTATTAAAAATTCGGAACGGTGCATTTTCAGGATGCAAGTTGCTGGAGACAGTTATTATTCCGGAAAGCGTTACCTCTATTGAAGAATACGCATTTAATAGCTGTTCAGCACTCAAAAGCATAACACTTCCCTCAGAATTAAGTGAATTGAAACACGGTGTGTTCAGTTCATGCACATCTCTTGAAAAAATCGATATTCCTGCAAATATTAAAGAAATCCAAAACAATACATTTTTAAACTGCACCTCCTTAAAGGAAGTTAATCTTCCGAGCGGACTTACGAAGATTGGCGATTCGGCTTTCGTCGGCTGCGAAAGTCTCACAAGCATTGTTATTCCGAAAAGCGTCAAAAGCTTCGGCACCTCCGTTTTCAACAATTACCTTAAAACGGTCTACTTTGAGGGCAGCGAGGAAGAATGGAACGCAATAACATTCGGTGCTAACAATACTCCGCTTGAGCAGGCAGAGATTATTTTCAATTCCACAGGCGCAACCGTTCCCGATGAGCCTAAGGACAGCATTACATGGTCCTTCGATTCCTCCGACGGTCATCTTTTCCTCAGCGGCAGCGGCGATATGCTTGAACGTGAAAAAGCCTCCGACTATGAATGGTACGGCTTCCGCAGCAGCATAAAATCGCTAACAATCGGCGAGGGCGTAACCTCCGTCGGAGCAAATGCTTTCACAGGATTTGTAAATCTCGGTGAAATAATAGTCGGAAAAGATGTCAAAAAGATCGGCAACAATTCCTTTGCCGGCTGTGCAAAGCTTTCACTGATAAGTTTCGTCGGCGAGCCGGGCAATATATCCTCCTCGGCATTTTTCGGCTGCAACAAGCGCATGACAGTAATCGGCGACAATGACCTTGGAAAGGCTTTCGCTCAGAGCAACGGCTTCAACTATAATCCCATATCCTTTGACAGCGAAAAGAAGGTTCTTAACTTCGGCAACACGCTGACGATTTACAAGGATCTGCCTTATACATTCATTGTTTATTATGTCGTCAAGTATTCGCAATCGGAATATCTGCACTTTGACAAGCTCATATTTGACGGAGTTATCGGCGACACAATTTCAATGGATAACGTTGACAAATCCGCAGAATATCTGACGCTCAACAATCTTTATGTCAGCCTCAAATCAACCGACGGCGAGCAAATCAGCTTTGCCCGAATGCTGGAGCTTCTTGAAGACGGCGAATATGACGCATTTAAATATGTTGTTAAGGACGATAAGAACCCTGAGCAGGAGGAAAAGCCAAAGCCGGAAAAGAAAGATTTCTTTGAAAAAATCGCCGAAGGACTTGAGAACATTTACACAAATGCTTTAAAAACACTTTCAAAGGTTGCAAACTTTTTCCGCAAACTTTTTAAATAACACCAAACCGTTACATTTATCTTTTGGGTAAGTGTAACGGTTCTTTTTGTGCCACAGTTTGCGGCTCGGCATATTCTGTTAATAGGCAAAAGCCAAAAAACAACCCGGCAAAATATATTCGTCGGGTAAAAGGAGTTAACTAAATTGAACAACTATCCATATGAACGCTCCGCCATGGCGCCCATGGGATTTGCAAAGAGTCTTTCATCGCCAATGCAAACGGGTTTCACATCGGCTTTACCCGAAAACCCTGTTGCAACAATGGCATATGTTCCGTTTCAAACTGACGCGACCGTTTATGATGAGATGAAAGCTCTCAGAGCAGGTACACTTTTCCCCGTACTCGACAAGCCCTTCAAGGGTCGTGGTATGAGATGACAAAAGCATTGCTTTCGCAGCAAATCGATGCCGTTCAGTTTGCCATGTGGGAACTGCACCTCTATCTTGACACTCACCCGGACGACATCAGCGCATTGGCACTATTCAAAAAGTATGAAGAAAAAAACGAAAAGCTCGTTGCCGAATATGAAGAAACCTGCGGGCCGCTTTACTCAAATTCAGACCCCGGCGTATCATGGCTCAAAAATCCGTGGCCGTGGGACTTAGGGGGTAACAACTGATGTTTGTTTATGAAAAGAAATTGCAATATCCCGTCAAAATCGCCACACCCAACGCCAAATACGCAAGTATTATAATTTCACAATACGGCGGTCCGGACGGCGAGTTGGGAGCTTCGCTGAGATATCTCAGCCAGCGTTTTGCTATGCCTTATCCCGAGCTTAAAGGATTGCTGACGGATATTGGTAGAGAAGCCTCTGAAATGTTCCATTCAGAGGCTACGGCTTTTTTTGATGCTTTTGCAACCGTATAGCTCCACTTCATAGGAAGTAAATTCAGATATACATCTATGTTGTCCTTATCTTGAACTACCATCTTGTCTAAAATGTGCTTATAGAACTCATCTTCGTACTCCACGCCGCTGACAATCTCTTTGATTGCGTCCTCAATCTCTTTTAGGAGCTGCTGTTGCTGCTCTATCATTTCCCGTTGTTTATCAACGCTTTCGATGATAGATTGAAGCTCCTCGATTTCCGCATCACAGCTTGCACGGGTGGCGGTAAATTCATCCTTGTTAATCAGATTGGACATATACAGGTCAATCAGATTAGCCCGCTTGCCCTCAATCTTTTTAATCTGCTCTTGCAGCTTTAGGACATCCGTGCCCGTCGTATCCATAGCAATGATGGACTGAATAACGGCAGTTAGGTTATTTATGATTTTGTTCCTGTTGTATTTAAGGCTCTTGGTTACGAGATACATAATGTGGGTCGCATCCTCATTGCGGATAGACAAGCCCGTACAGCCGACTTGGTTTCCCGCCTTGTCAATATGGGGGCTTCCGTGCTTTGCGGCTTCGTTGCAGCGCCACGCCTTATATCGGCTGCCGTCCTTTCTGGTTTTATACCTTGCCACATAGCTTGAGCCGCAGCAGCCGCATTTGATTTTGCCAGAGAACGGATAACGGTTGGAGTGCTTTGCCTTGCCCTCCTGCGAAAGCGACTTTGCATCTAAAATGCGGTTTGCTTCATCGAACAGTTCACGGGAGATAATCGGCTCGTGATGGTCTTTAATGATAACAAATTCCTCTTGCCCACGGTTGTACTTCTTTTCGTGAGATAGGAAGTCTGGGGTATAGGTCTTTTTTTGCACCAAATCGCCGCAGTATTTCTCGTTGCGTATCACTCGCAGAATGACCGTGTTGCTCCATTCCTTGACCCGCATAGGGCTGATACCTTCCTCTCGAAGCTCACGGGCGATGACGTGCGTTCCTTTGCCCTCATTGACGAACTTATGGAAGATAAGGCGCACAACCTTTGCACCTTCCTCGTTGATAGTCATTTTGCCGCCTTCAACATCGTAGCCCAACATACTTCTGCCGAACACAACGCCTTGTTCCATCTGGCGTTTTTGACCCCACTTCACACGCTCGGAAGTCTTGCGGCTTTCTTCCTGTGCAATAGAGGACATAATCGCCAGACGAAGCTCTGCATCGCCGTCTAAGGTGTTGATATTGTCATTCATAAATATAACACCGACGCCGTGCTTTTTCAATTCACGGGTGTAATATATACTATCAAGGGTGTTTCTCGCAAAACGGGAAATCTCCTTGGTGATAATCAAATCAAAGTCGCCGTTCTTGGCGCACGCTATCATACGGTTAAACTCTTTGCGCTTCTTTGTGTTCGTGCCAGAAATGCCCTCATCGGCAAAAATCTCATAAAGCTCCCAATCGGGATTGCGCTCAATATACTGTCTGAAATACCGCTGTTGGCTTTCAAACGAATTGGCTTGGTCTTCATTGTCCGTTGAAACTCGGCAGTATGCAGCTACCTTTCTTTTCGTTTCAACCATCTTCAGTTCTTGGTTTAGGCGTTCATATCTATTTATCATAGCGAAGCTCCTTTCTCAGTAAACTTTGTTACTGTATTTAATTATAGAAAAAAGAGAGTGCGGTGTCGAATGTGCAAATTTGTTTTTTCACTCGGCTATGTAAAAACGCCAAGCGTTATGCTCGGCGTCTGCTTTTTTGCTCCCTGCTATATTGCTTTTCAAGCTCGACCAAACAGCGTTCCCGCTGAGAATGTGTCAGCAGCTTTCTTTTCTCCAAAGAAAGGAGTATCGACTTTTGGATATTCATAAGGAACGCAGCGTGTTCCTGCTCGTTTAATTCTGGAACAGGGTCGCCAACATAAACAAATTCTCTATGCAACAGCCGCAACACCTCCCTCGTTTCTAATGTATATGAGCTACCGCTTGTACCGTATAACGAGAGAGCTAATCCTTTTTTGCAAGCCCGATGCTGATGGCAAGGGCTTTGTCTGCGCAATGAATAAAACGCCTGTCAAGAGTTCCTAAGTACTCTCGCAGGCGTTGTTTGTCTATGGTGCGGATTTGTTCAAACAATATGATTGAGTTCTTATCCAGACCGTCGAAGTCTTTAATTAAGGTGTGCGTAGGTAATTTGGCTTTTGTGTGTACCCGACTTGTGATAGGGGCGATAATGACCGTAGGACTATGCTTGTTGCCTATATCGTTGGAAATGATAAGTACTGGTCTTGTGCCGCCCTGTTCCGAGCCGATAACGGGGTTTAGCTCTGCATAATAAATGTCGCCACGCTTGATAGTCAATTCCATTGTGTTTGACCTCCCAATATGATTTAGGCAGAGGTTTTCTGTCTATGTAGGCAGCCAAACACAAGGAAGTATTTAAGGTTGGGAGAGCATAAACAATATCTCTGTTCTTATGACCGCCTTGCGTCTGGCTGCTATGAGAAAGCATTTCAATTTGTCCTCGACACCCCGAAATGCTATTGGGAAGTCGCCAAACGGTCAGCAGCGAACTGACGCCACGGGAGTTTCACCCCAACTGTCGTTCTGACAGAGCCGCCCTCATTGCCTGCGACGGTTTAATCACGCTCGGACTGTGACTGGACGGGAGTACCATTGTTCTCTTTGTGGGTTATGGCGGAATCGGGAGCTGCCCGATATTTTGAGTCGGCATTTATCGCTCTCTGCCTTTCGGCAGGTCATGGCGTACCGCTGCACACGCTTATGCTCATCACAATCACAAAGAGGAAGTATTTGGCGAATGGGTATTCAGTTGTCAAGGAACAGCCCCGTTTTCGCCACACAAAGGAAAACAGGCAAAGGTTTTTATCCCTTCACCTGTTTCCACACTTAGAAGCTAAAAGTAGCCCCTAAAATCAAAAATATTTTATTTTTTCTCGGATTTTTTCAATCGCCCTGTCAATGGAGCGTTTGACGGGCATTTTTGAACAGCCCTCTATTTTTCCGATTTGCTCGTAGGTCAAGCCATAATCAAAATAGAGCTGAAATCTTCTCCTTTGCACTTCAGGCAGTTCCATAATTGCACGGTCAAGCTGTTCGCTGCGAATTTTATCATTGACCGCTTCGTCAACAGGCTTCGGCTTATGTAAAGCACGCCTGCATAGCGTTTCCTCGGTTAGCTCCGATTGCTCCAGATGTCTTTCATCAGACCTCCGCAGATTTCGCTCACACTTAACAAAGCGGCAAAACTGTGTATAGACCTCATAAGATACTTCCGACTCTCGGAAGATACCTTGTCCATCTATAAAGGCTACAAAATAGCGTTTTTGACCATTCGTTTCCTCAATGCGAATGGTATAAGGGTTTGTGTTGTCGAACACTTTTGTTTTCCTCCAATCTGAATTTTTTTGAAAATCCAGATTGTGAGGCGGAGAACGACAACCTACGCCAAAAGTAGGCTTGTCCTGTTTTCCGACAAAAAACGACAAAAGAAAAACCGCAAAGGGTGTCATACCTTTGCGGTTATAAGCAATATAAATTCTATTATGTAGATATATAGCTTCTACTTCAGGGGCGTAATAGTACCACGAATAACTTGGGATTTTTTTAACAGGTTATCCTCACTTATTCGTGATGCTATGTAGGTAACTGCTGCTTCTGATAAGCAGCAATGCGCTCAGGGCAGACCAGCACATAATAAATCCCTCCAAACTCAAACGGGTCTGGAGGGAAACTATTTATCTGAGCGTGAAGAAACAGCCCACCAAAAAGCACCGTTTTTTTTATTCGGTGGGCTTGTACAATAAATTTTTACTTGTATCAATGCGAAGCAATACAGCTCATAACAAGTGGTTGAATCTCTTGTTATGAGATATTCATCAACAGGCAAACTGCTTAAAGATGTGCCGCAAAGGTGGAACTTTACGCCCTCCACCAGATTGTCCTCGGAATTTTTGATAATCTCCAAGTTGCCACGCTTCAAGGTGTTATTAAAGGTCACGGTAGAGGTATGACCGCTGACGATTGTTACTCGCTGAACGCTCTGCGGCTCATAGCGGTCAATCGACTGTTCTGTGACGGTGTAAACGCCCGGCATTAAAGAAATATCTACCGTACCGTCCGCTTTGGTCGTTACGGTTTTATTCACTCCGTTGCCAGAGATATTGAACTTAATGCCAGAAACAACACCGTCCTCGGAAGTCTTTTTAATATGACCTGTGCCGTAGGTTTCGGTGTCGATTTTGAAATAGAAATATACAGGGTCGGAAGCACCAGAAATCATTGTCTGTTTGCCTACGCAGCCCCAGATGAGCATATCATCGGTATTGAGATTAACTTGCTTCTGTGCGGATACCGTTACGGGAGAGGTAATCATCTTGTCGCTCGTAAAGGTGTATTTGTTACCGCTTCGGGATACGGAAATACCGCTTGCAGAAAACTTGATATTGGAGAGCGTATTGTTGGTGTCCTCAATCGTCAAAGTTGTATTTCTGAGTGTCAGGATTGTATTTCAGCGTGTAGGTGTTTGCCTTACTCTGGTTTCTTGCCGCAAAGCTCGGAATGGTGTAATGGTCTGCCATCTGCGACAAAATCCAGTTGTAGCACTTTTCGGCAGGTCTGCCCTTGATAGAGGAATAATACATATCCGCAGGAATGCCGTTTGCACTATGCAGGTCGGCAGGACTTGTACGGAGCTGCTGCTGATATTCCCAGATAATCGACTGCGTTGCATAAGCGTAATCGTCAGCGTTTGTTCCTGCAACGGGAGAAGATTTACCCTCGTGCCAGCCATACATCAAAGCCATCATAACGCCGAACTGTGCGTCGGTAGGCAAATTCTTGAAATAGGAGCTGTTCTGACCACTTTTAGAGGTGTAAGTGTTACCCGTGTTAAAATCAATACCCGACTCCACGCAGTAAACTTGGTGTGTTCCGCTGTTGTCGGTCATTAAATATTTTCGCTTGGCATTACCCGAACTGTATGATTTCACATAGGTGCTGCCGTCATTGTTATATACAAGGGTGTGCATTGTAGCTTGACTGCGGTAGTATCCGCCGTCCGAGCCGACATAGTAATCGCCAAAAGAGGAAGTACAACTCCTGCCTTCCTCACTCGTCCACGCAAAGGCAGACAACGGCAAGGACATTACTGCCATCAGCAAGCAAAGAGCCGCCGACAACACACGCTTGCCGTTTTTCTTAAACATAGTTTTCATAGGCTGTTAAACCGTCCTTTCTTGATTTTGGGCATAAAAAATCCCTCTGCTTTGAAACAGAAGGAAAAGCCCGCGTTTGATTTGTTAAGCAAAGAGAAAATATACGGAATAGACACCGTTTCCTCTTGCTTCGTAATAGATGTTGAAATCCGTGACTTCATCAATTCCGTAAGAGCCGAGATTTTCGACTGTGTGGAATTTGATATAGCTTTCAAGGTCTTGCTTCAGCTTTGTGCCTTGATTGCTTTGAGATGCCGTAACAGGGTTCCACCAAGTTGCATTGCTCGGAGTGAGCGAAGTATCCAAGTGAAGCCCCATACCTTTGCCGATGTCAATACAGTCCGCCTTTATCGCTTCCATATCAAACTCAAAGTCATAGGCTGACTTCGGTTTTGTTTCCTCTGGAGCTTCGGGTGCAGGCTGTGGCTCGGTTTCGGTAGGCTTTGGGTTTTCCTGCGGCTTTTCGGGTGCAACAGGCTTTTTTGTTTCCTCCGCAGGGCTTTCGGTAGCGGACGGAGCTGTCTGCACCTGTGATACCGTCTGTTCTGGAACATCGGGCAGAGTTTCGGGCATTGTCGGCTGAGCTTTTTCCGTTTTCAAAGCCGTGCTTTCTTCAGGAGCTTCCGTTGAGTTACTTTCCGAGGAAAAAAGGCTGCTTTCACTCTCAAGCGTTTCTGCCATAATTTCGGCTGTGCTTTCCGTACTGTCCGTCTGGCTTTCTGTTGCATTTCTGGAACAACCGCAAAACAGCGTTGCCAAAACAAGCAATACCGCAAATATCTTTCTTCTCATAAAAATCGACCTCCTTTGCAGCTTCATTATACGGGAAATCAGCGAAGCTCTCAAAGGTAGAAAACTCTGCTGAAAGTGAGATTTGCAGATATTCTTTTCTCGGATAGTCTTGGTAGTAATTTAGGGGGAGAGGTGTGGAGAGGGGGAAGCCGAAAAAACGGCTATCCACCGCAAACGGGCATACCTCGCCCTTGGTGTGCGGCTATCTCTCTTGGCTTCGCTGTCGTTGCAGGTGTCGGTTGTAAAACTCCAACGCCTTAACAACAAAGTCCGACTCCTGTCCTCTCGGTACGGATTTTGGAATGAGCTTGGTTATCCTTTCGTCACGGAAAGCGGGCTTTTCCTTTTGGTTTGGCTTTTCTTCCTCCATAATTGATTGGATAACCTCGTTAGTCAGTTTTCCGTCCTGCATAAACTTTTTCATTTTGATAGCCTGTGCAAGTGACGGGGTTGCGTCGCTGTACTCCATAGCTTCAAACAGAGTGTACTGCTGTTCCTCGGAAAGATAAGAGATTTCAACGGCAGGACGAAAAGCAATCTGCCTGTCATCTACCATTTGCAGAATTTCGGGAACAAGCTCGGTTAAGCGGATATAACGGAAAATTTGGTTTTTACTTTCTCCGACCTTTTCGGCAAGTTCATCACTTGATTTCTTTCCCTGCAACTTATTTCCCATTGGGGAACAAGTTAAATCTGTACGCTGACCTTGCCTGTTCATAGCTTCAAGTCGCATTTTGTAGGCAAAGGCTTTCTCACTCGGCAGAATGGTTGACCTCTGCAAATTGCTTTCCACCATTATAATAATGGCTTCATCACGGCTTAAATCCTTGACCTCACATTTCAGCGTTTCAAGCCCTGCAAGCTCACACGCCTTTTTTCGCCTGTGTCCGCTGATAAGCTCATACCGTCCGTCCTCTTTAAGCCGAACAGTAGCAGGGGTCATTACACCGTTTCGCTTAATGCTCTCGACAAGCTGTTCCATATCCTCGTCAATTAAAACCTTAAACGGGTGGTCTGGAAACTCGTCGATTTCCGAAATGGGAATATCCCTTATCTTGCTTAACTTTGCTTCCTCACGGCTCTCGTCCGTCTGGAAAAGGTCATCGTATGCGGTCAGCTTGATTTCTGTGCTTTTGTTTCTCGCCAATCCCTCCCACCTCCTTTCCGAACTGCTCATAAGCGGCGGCGACCTTTCCGCTTTTGTCATAAGCGAAAATGCTTTTACCCTCTGCCGTGGCTTCTACCGCACGGATAGAAAACGGTATCTGCGTATCAAATATCTTGATATTGCGACCATAGGCGTTTTTCACGGTTGAGATTACTGTTTGCGTAATTTTCGTGCGTGGCATTACCATAGTCATCAAAATACCGTCAATCCGCAGATTGGGATTGATTTGCCGCTTGACCTTTGACACGGAGCGTAGCAACTGTTCCAAACCTTTAATCGAAAAGTAGTGGGGCTGATTAGGGATAATCACGCTGTCTGCCGCCGCCAATCCGTTAATCGTCAGCATACCGAGTGCAGGCATACAATCAATCAGTACATAGTCGTAATTCTTTTTAACTTCGCTGATACAGGCTTTCAAAACGCTCTCTCGATTTTTTGTGTCAATCAAGGTCGTTTCCACGCCTGCCAATTCCACACAAGAGGGAAGTAAATCAACACCTTCACCCGTATGCAGGATACTTTCTTGAACATCAACAGATTTTCCGTCTATGATGTCCTGCATAATATCCGATAGCGTAATCGGAAGATTATCGGTCTTGGTATATCCCAACGCCATTGTGAGATTTGCCTGTGCATCGGCATCGACAAGCAGTACGGTCTTGCCTTGCTTCGCCAAGCTAACGCCCAGATTGACCGCCGTTGTGGTTTTGCCGACACCGCCTTTCTGGTTGGTCAGAGCAATCACTTTGCAATTTGACATAGTGCGTCCTCCTTTCGCATAAATTTAGCCGCTTTGTCAAGGCGGCTATGTAATCGGCGGAGAACGCAAAAAAGCCGCTTACTCTAAAACAAGAATAAGCGGCTCAACCTCTGGGGTTAAACATATTCAATTCTCAACCTCTTAACAGGTGCGTTAATGACTTTGAAAACAAGCTCGTCAACGCAGTCCGTATATCTGCCTTGCTGTATGAGCTGATTTTTCAGCTCCACAAGGCTATGTAATAAGGTTGTCTTTTCGTGGCTATCCAGATATATATGATATGTCTGCTCATTCATAAACAGCACCTCCGTCCTTTGAACATATTATATAATAAGAAAGACGGTACATTCAAATCTGTAAAATTAAGCAGCTTCTTGAATGGCACAAAAGATGTTGATTGTACGCTCATTACCTTGTCCGATAACGGTAGGTTGTTCAGCGTATGTAAATTTATTGTTTTTGCCGTATCTTGTAGGCTTGTCCGTTGTCTTGATTGTATCAACGAGAAAGCCTGTAAACAGCGGATTTTCGGGTATTTCTGGTGAGTGGAACATTTCTGATGCTTCTGTAGGTCAAAATTTTCGAAAATGTGGCATTCAACGAAAAGCAGTAGTGCTACTTCAGGTTCATGATAATTTCTTGACTGTTTACATACAAACGTACATTTATATTCCAGTTATCTTTATAGCCACCAATAATAATGAGAATTGGTTCTGGACAATTCAATTTTTTGTCACGAGATAATCTCATCATTTGATTTTTATCTATGCCGCTCGGTAAAGATGCTGCATTCGGATGATAATGCCATTCACCTAAGTAGTATTGACCTTGATTCCATACTGCATCCAAAAGCTCTTTTAATCCACTTGAACCTCTACGAAAATTACATTTTGTATGTTTGGAGTTCTTAGGCGGTGGTGTTATTTGTAAAATATTTGCTATCGTTTGATTTGGAGAATAATTTCCTATTAATACACCTCCCGTTTCATAAGGATTAGCTTTGTTGCAATAACAAAGCATCTGTTCGTAAGCTTCTTTACTTAGATTAATATTATATAATCGACTATCATCTTGAAAAAATAAATTATCCATCTTCTTTTTTATCCACCAGCATATAACCTTCAAAAACTCCATTGTTTTCCCTCTGTTCATAAACAAGCGAAAGAGTCTTTTCAGATTTTAAAATAATGTAGTTTTCGATTGCTTTTGTAGCAGTAGAAGCTGCAAGCCAAACATCGTCACTTCTTCCAGGAAAGGTTGGATGCCAACAACCAATGCCGTTTCTTGGTAAGTCATAATCATTATATAAAACTTTTTCAGACCGTAAGTACGGAGAAATCAAATCACCAAAAGAATTAAAATCAAAAGTGTTGTCATTCATCAGTGTAATATATAATCTCTTTGCTCCTAAACCGACAGATATTGAAGCGAAAATATGATTCCTGCTAAAATCACAGTTTTGAATAATATCAAGAACGCTATTTTCTCCAGTGCAATCAATAATAATATCATATTTATCTAAGTCAATATTGGTTTTAAATTCTTCATCAATTGTAAGTGTATCGTTTATTACCTTAACATTTGTATGTGGATTTAAAGAATTAAGATAATTGCACAAAGATAATTCTTTAAGTTCTCCAATATTGTTTATATTCAGAACGTGGCGAGATAAATTTCCAACTTCAAATATATCAGAGTCTACAATAGTAAGGTTATATACTCCTGACCGTACAAATATTTCTGCTACTGATGCACCAATACAACCAGCTCCAACAATCAACATCTTTTTTCTAAGTAAAGAGTTATTCATTTTGCCCCTCTGTGATATTTCTTGTTGATTCCAGTTTTCTGAAATAATCCAATCTATCTTTGTTTTTTTGGTTAAAACTTCACTTTTGTCACGCAACCACCAGCCTTGCTGATTAGTCCGAAAGCCCTTTGCTGTCTTTTTACCATATGATACAACTGGTAAATACAATGCTTTCCAAAAAATAATTTCAGGTTCACCACCAAAAATTTTCGGAATGGGAAAGCCAAGTAAAAGTAGATGGCGTCTTCCATCTCGAATCTTTGAAACAACATTTTTCAACACATTCATAACGTCAATGTGTTGACTACTACAAGCATCTATTAAATCCCCCAAGGTTTCTGGTGCTTGCCACTCATTAATTACTGGAGGCTGCTTCAATAGTATCCACGGAGCATTAATTGGCGGAGATATATTCGTTTTTGAAAGGTAGCTACCCCATTGCGTGTAGTGTTCAATATTGCCATTTAATGATTTAAATTGCTTTACATAATACACAAATGGCTTACTTTTATAAACATCTAATTCTGCGATTCCATATCTGCAATCAGTACTTTCCCATTGCATAAAGGTAACAATATCTTCAGAAAAAGCAAATTGCATTTCTAATACATTGCTCAAAGTAAATTCGGGCAGCTCAAAAGGCTCGTTATCTGCAACCAATTGTCCTTTTGCGGCTAATTCAAGCCAATTAATCGCTCTTTTTACATGATATAGCAATCGTTCATCAACACTATAAGGCTCTGACTGAAAAGTAGATATCGTATTTACTTCAAGGCACAATGCTCCTTTTCTCCATAACCCATTTCTTTCGATTTTTGAGTTATTAGCCTGATGATACAATGTAACCGTTATACTGTTTTTTACATCAGGATATACTTTTATTTTTCCTTTTGGATAATTAGAGTCAACAACGATATACCATTGAGATATCTGAGGGAAAAATGTTGTTTTATACTCAATCGCTATCTTTAAATGTAAATACCAAATGTTCAATTCATTGTCAAATTTCCACTCATCTATTATCTCAACTTGTGATAACGAATCTAATGCCCTTCGTGCCTGATTTAATTTGTCTAATATTTGTTTTGGTTCCATTTATGCAAATCTTCCTTCTGGAATAGCTGCTGATTTTTCAGTACGATTTGTAAATCCCGATGGAGAATTAGATTTTGTAGGTTCGGGAGCATGGGGAAATTCAGTGCCAAATAACTCTCTCCATTTGCAAACACTATCATATAATTCTTCACAATCAAAAGCTTCACGAGCAATTTTAGCTGCATCACAAACTGCATCATAAAAATCAGAGTATTCATCATCTGTAATTCTTGCAAAAACATCATGTTCAGGAACGCCTCTATCAGCCAAGAAAGGTTTGGTAGGGTATTGAGAAACAATATTTTCAAGAGTTAATACAATCCCCTCAGCTACACTGGTTATATCATCTGGACAGCAATCTCCAATGAAATGCTCTAATGGATAGCTCTTTGGATGTTTCATATCTGGATACTGTGTCTTACGCCACCATTTTAATGCCTTAACAACATTTATATAGTGTGTATTACAATTTTTGTTTTTCTCAACTGTCCACCGAATTTGCTCAAGGGGATGTGTTTCATCCCATTCTTCAGCTTCACGGTCAGGAATTAGAAGCGGCTCAGATTTCCATTGCGGTTCGCTATCCGATTTGCAAAATATGTTCAAAGCATTGTCAAATGATTTTGTAAGCAGGTTTTGCTGAAAATCTTCAATTGTATATTCAGAAATAATAGCTTTATCTTGCAATATCTCTGTTTCGCTTTCGCTTGGGGCAGAGGTAGGCACAATATCCAAGTCAACATAACTTAAACTTATACCTATTGACCTACCTTGAATTCTATACTTGTTTTTGTAGTGCTTGTCTAAAAAAGGTACAAATAAATTTAATGCTTCTTCTGGCGTATATTCTTCAGAGTCTAATTTTGTTACAACAATAACATCAACATCTGATTTATTTCCATTTTTAGGTTTCACTGCCGTAGAACGGCGGTAGCTTCCTTGCAAAAAAGTGCTAACAATAATTTTCGATAATGTTTCGTCTTCCTCTAATCTTTTTCTTAATGTCGTATGTCCTGTCTTCAAATCATTCACTTGATTATCGGTTAGACGAATATTGGACAAAAAATCCTTAAAATATGATGGTACGGTAGACATAAATAATCCTCCTCTAATTTGTAAAATTTATTGATTTTGAATATGAGCAAGAGTCTCGTTGCTCAAAATCATATTCATACAAAACACATTTACCAAATCCTCGCGAGTTTTGCCCTAAGAAAAACATAAATGCGTTTGGTGCAGAAGCAAAAATATGTAGCGTTGCTCGTCGCTCTACAGTAGTCCTTTGTGCTATAGCATTATAAACAGAATTAGCAAGAGCCGCAGCATGGTTTCCATCTTCTATTGAAAAGTTTGTGGCACCGATTTCGCTTGGCGTACAATTTGTGATACGCCCAATTGATAGATTGTTTTCTTTAATGTATTCAACCACATCATTATAAATGGGGCGAGTAACATTTAGTATTAACGCAGAATCAAATTGGTTTTCATCAAACATTTCATGTGAAATATCCCAATTAGAATAGTTTCTTTTAGATAATAGTTTTACATCCCATAATTCAGTGCCATTTGTTGCTGACTTTTGTATTGGAAATACATTGATACCAGATTTGCTATCGAGAACCTGTCCTGCAGCAAAAGCTAAAGATGCATGTGTATCCAAAAATACTTGATAAGCGTGCTTGTTGTTGGTATTTTCAATTAAAAAATCTCTCAGTTTGGGATAAATATCATTGTTCCAATCATATCCATTTTTTAAATTACGACCATCAAACTTATCTAGAAGAGATAGACACATTGTTTCATCTTCTAGGTGTACTGCTCCACGAGTAAAACTTTTAATGCCAATAGATATTCTTTTAGGAGAATATTTATCAGCGACAAGAAGAATTCGTTTTTCCAATTCTTCATCAAATGTCTTTCTATCAATACCCTTACCGTGTGTTGAAGAAATCATTTGGTCATTCACAGTAGCCGAAGCAATAAAGCTTACTTGGTCGAATGTTATCACTTGACCATCACGTGAAATATACTTATGCAACGAGTCTCTTACAATTTTTTGTAAAATCGCTACATCAAATGGCAAAGTACAAAAGCTTATATGTGTCGTATCAAGTAAGTCAGTATTAAATCCTTTTAATGATGATTTTGTTTCCTTATCAACCTCTTTAGCATAATATTTTCCGATTGATTTTATAAATGTGTTGGTAGATTTATCACATTGACCAATCAAAAACAATTCATATTCGGGGCTCACTATGTCTTTTGCAAGGTCGTCTAACCATGTTATAACATCTGATTTAACGAAAGTATTTATTGTTGATTTTACCTGTATGCACTTAATGATATGATTCTGCTTCTCTAATGCTATATCAACCTTATCGTTTGATGTTGGAAATTCTATATATATTTTATCCCAATTGCATTTATCAGTAAGAGCTTCTAAGACAGAAGCAAAGGCTTGATACAAATAGCCACGTGATCCTTCTTTTCCACCCACAGTACTCACCCTTTCTAATCAATATTTATTACACCATCCATAGTAAATTTTTGCTATTCCACTGTTCTTGCCACTCATCTTCGTTTACTATCGCCTCAAACACAGGCTCAAGGATTTTTTGTATCTCATCAATCACAACAGTAAATTCAAGCGTATCATCTTTAATATTCTTCAAGAAATATTTCCACCGCTTCTGCATATCTTCATCTTCGGCAAGTGCGACAATCCGTTTGAAGCTATCTCTGTCATAGGGAGTACCACGCCGCTGCAAGGTTTCAAAAATTGCTGTTTGCAATTTCGTTCCATCGAAGTCAAAAGTCCTTGCCAGATAATAGATGTCGTAAAAATCTTTCATTCTACCTGTCAGTTCAAACCGTTGCAGGATAGCGTCAAACTTTTCAGCAATGGTACTTTCAAGAGAATAGGTTTTAATAACAGGAGCTTCAAAGTCGGGAAGCTGTGTGTTAATTGCTCGTTCCTCAGCACAAGGCACAATGACATCGCCCACTCCTATATCCACATTAAAGGGAACACGGACATTTTTTATTTGGGCAATAATCTGAGTACTGATACCGTGATATTTTCTTTGCGGTGAAATTTCCTCAAAACCCTTTGCAGTCATAGCAATATAATCGTTACCCGTTGGCGTGTTGACTACCTTGTTAATCAGTTCCTTTACATCTTCCATCGAATTAGATGCTGCCCGAAGAAGAAAGTCCACATCAATCGTAGCTCGGCTTTCAAAATTGGTAAGCGTGTAAATAAACAGACCGCCCTTGAGAATGAGGTTATCCTCATATCCCGATTTTGAAAGTTTACGCAAAAATTCCTCCTGCACAAAAAGCTGCAAGCACTGCTGATAACTGATACCAGAAGCCTTTGCTTTATTTCTAAGTTTCGCAAGAACGGAAGCCGCTATATCTGCCATTACAACCACACTCCAATCAATTCTTTAACTCTCTTTTGCACCCGCAACACCTTTGCATACTCCATAAGATTAGGTATATTTTTTTTCGGGTCTTTCACATAACCTTGTATTGCCTTATTAAAAACTTCTTTATCCATCTTGTTCATATTCCGTAGCACATCACAAATGGTACGGTCACGGTCATAAATACGAACATCAATAAAATCAATTTTCCCCGCTGTTTCACCAAGCGTAACCAATGCAGGCTCAACACGATATGCTTTAATAAACGGATAATCAATTTTGGTACGCAATTTAGAAACATTTTTATCAATTGCAAAATTCCACTCGGCAGGATTTCTGTCGCTGTATCTATAATAGAAAAGAGCTGTTTCCATACAAAGCACTGCGTCGGGGAACAAACGGTTGATAATAACAACTTCACTCTCTCCGAAATTTTCTATCCAATGATAGTAGCCACGCTTTACTCTTTCAATCAAACCTTCATCCAAAAGCAATTTTATATCTGCATAGTATAGTTTTGAAGCTGTAAGTTCAGCGGTAGTCATAATATAGTTATGCCGACTGAACAGCTTTCTCAAAATTTCAATATCTTTTTCTTGAAGCATTCTTCCACCTCTACTTAACTGACCCATTTTTTCATCATCGATAGGGTACTTTACTATATTATATCCACTTTTTTACCCAAAGTCAATAATAGTAAACTGAACGTTTTTGATTTCTTGGAGTGGGTAGTTAAGTATAGAATATTTCAAGCCGCCTAACCGATAAAAGGCAGGCGGCTTGAATCAAAAATTAGCCGAAGCTATAAACTTTGTAGATGCGACAACATAGATATTCAATATCCTCGGAATGTCACAAACCGTGATGTTATAAGGGTTTTCTGGATTTTCAAAGAGAGCTTGTCCATCCCATTTCATTATTCTTTCATAGCTTACAAAGCTATGTACTAACATACCGATAGAGTCGTGGTCGTCGCCATACTGCTCAATATGGAACATTTCTGATGCTTCTGTGGGTACCGAGGAGCTCGGTCACCTCGAAATGATAGGTGCCATAGTTTATCAGCTTACTCGTAATCTTACTCAAGAGCAAATTAAGCAAGGCGGCTTTGACGCATACTTTGTAAATCATACAACGGGGGTGTACCCGGCAGGGGCGAACGGCGTGCCGTTCAATGCGGGTGCCATAGCTTCAAAGGGAGACGTCATAACAAATTTGCATGAGAATATGGCGGCCGATGGTACGACTGCATAAGAACAACATACAGTCGAAAATGATAGGACAAGCCATTTCTAAAACAAAATATCGTGCCTACTAAGACGTTCAATGTTGAGCGTCTTTTTTTATACCTACTGTTACGCAATAGGGGCATAAAAGCCCTTGCTATCAGCGGCTTTGCAGGCGCATTTTTGGCGCGGACAAGGATTTATACCTGTACCCGCAAAATCGCCGTTCTACTGCGTAACAAATCCGCAGCAAAGGAGTGATGAAACTATGGCTGTTTTTCGCGTGGAGCGCAACACGGGATATACCGTAATGAGCAACCACCACCTACGCAACAAGGAACTGACCCTAAAGGCAAAGGGGCTGTTATCGCAAATGCTGTCCTTGCCGGAGGATTGGGACTATACCCTTGCGGGGCTGTCCTACATCAACCGGGAGAAAATCGACGCTATCCGCGAAGCAGTCCGGGAGCTTGAACGCGCCGGGTACATCAAACGCAGCAGGGAGCGCGACAGCAAGGGACGCTTGCGGGGAGCTGATTATGTTATCTATGAACAGCCGCAGCCCTCTGATGAAGGAGCTGCACCCGCTGACAGGCAGCCGCCTATATCGGAAATGCCTACGTTGGAATTACCTACATTGGAAAATCCAACATTGGATAATTCTATGTTGGAAAAACCTACGTTGGAAAATCCAACGCAATTAAATAAAGATATATCAAGAACTAACTTACAAAAAAAAGAAAAATCAAAT
>OLGZ01000974.1_pt1 | contig 18845 bp, 17 predicted proteins | sample 1605981 | NCBI WGS metagenome assembly OLGZ01 (sample SAMN03283291) | human gut metagenome | biome: human-associated habitat; material: feces | host: Homo sapiens | place: Peru | collected 2012 | reverse complement strand
GCTGCATTTTAGTTCTTGTATGCATCTGTCTCCACGTATGGTGTTCCACGCTTTATCACGGCAAACATACGAAGGACTAGCTTGAACTTGACGGCATTGAGCACGATACCACCGCATTTTTCCTTTCTCTTGCGTATCCAATAGTCTCTTATTGAAGGATTGTTCTTTATGGCGGAAAGGACAGCTATGGATAAGTCTGCCTTGGCTTCAGAAAAGCCTTTCTTGGAAACCCCCGTTTTCTTTCTTACTGAGGTACCAGATTCTTTTTTAAATGGGGCTATTCCTATGTAACAGGCATATTTGCGAGGATTGCTGATTGCAGTGAAATTTTCCGTCAATACAATGGTTTCCAACGCTATGATGCGACCAATGCCAGGAATGGAGGTCAGCAGATTGTAATTCTTGCTGATGTTTGCATCTTCCTGCATGTAGCTGTCAATCTCCTTGTCTATTGCTTTCAGGTTTTCCTTCATGTTCTTCAGCAGGAGTTTCTTGCGTTCTACGGATAAGTCTGTGTCGTATGCGCAGATATCATGAAGCTGCTGCTTATAGAGAGTTGACTGCTTGGTGTTCTGCTTACGCTCTGCCAGCAGTCTCTTCAACTTAAAATAGACAGGTGAGGGAAGCTTGGAGGGATTGCGAAGAATCTTCTTGTGGTTCTGCTCACAATAGATTGCTATTCTGAAAGCATCCAGTTCATCAGTCTTGATACGGTCTAGAGAGCGCTGGTCATCATCCAAGTCTGGCTCGAAGCGATGCATTTTGCGAGGTTCCACCATACCATAGATATATTCTTTGGATTCCAGCCATAATCTGAAGTTTTGGTTATAGAGTCCAGTATATTCCATACAGAACAAAAAGGTATCGAAGTCTTTTCCTACCTTTGCGACCCAGGAGCCAATCTTTTTGAACCCAGCATCATCATTGCTCACCTTAATATGAGCATTCTTCCAGTCGATGGTTTCACCATCATAATAAGCAAGGTCGAGAGTCTTCTTGGAGACATCTACGCCAAAGTAAAGTTCCTTATCCATATTATTGACATTTTAGCATTAAATGGAAACAAGAAAACATTTGGCTTGGCGAAGGACTGAATCAAAAAATAGTGATATTCTAGAGTGACATACAGTTCACCTTAACACCCGTTAACCAATTCGTTTAAACTTGTTTCCAGGTGCAAAGGTAAAAGATGGTGATATAATCATAGCTGGGGCACAAGGATATACGAACATCAGCAAAATTCTGGAAACAGGAAACTATATGTTCGCTATAAATGATTGTGATAGTGATCTGAATGTGTTCTTTATGCATGTATTACTAAAGCCTTCAACTAGACTGGCCAACACCATCAACATGGTACTTATGGTAAGCGAGATATACAAGAAGAACTGCGTGAACTGATTCAAGCCCAGGAAATATTTGGTTCAGCCAAATGCACCTGGTCTGTCATCGAGGATATATACAATCTGACTAGGATACAAGTTGGAATATTGGTATACAGAATAACAGAGTAGTTGATATCCATGCAATAACATATAAAGGTTTTGAGTGGGATCTCATAAAACAAGGTTATGGCAACATTATAGATTCAGCATTATTGCCACTTATTCCTATATATTATTTCTATTTCTCAATGCCTTTTCCAATACCTCTTGTGAAATTTCATTATGGAGTCTAACAATCTCTTGCTGAATTTCTTCTGCATGTTGTAAGTCGCCAATATTCACACAATACTGATGAAGTTTTTGCAGAACCGCAATAGCTTTCAAATTGTTTCCATAAATCGCCAAAGCCGCCAAATCTTTCTGTTGTTCATTATTGGCTGTCACTTTGAGCACCTTGAACATATTATCTAAAAATGTATACATAATTACTCAGTTACAAATATTTATACATAACTTTTATTCTAAGGCGGTCCCATCGCGCATAACCTGACGCAGACCGCTTTGGTCCGCCAACCTTAGAGCGTAGCGGTTCTGAACACCGGAGGGCGGTTACATCCTCTCGTCCCTGAGGGTTTCTGTCCCCTAGAAGGGGAACCGAAGGGGGTGTAAAGACCATTGAAGAAGACCGAGATGAGAGGTGGAGCCTTCCTTAAGGGTAAGGAAGGACGGGTAGGTTTTCGAAAAAATACCTTTCAGAACAGATGAAGATGTAGCAAAACCATCTACCTTATTCAGAAAGTAATAAATGAGGCGATTAAACTATCGCCTCTTTAATACTTTCTACGATGTAACGAACATCATCATCCGTTACCATCGGGCCCGCTGGCAAGCAGACACCCACCTTGAAGATGGCTTCACTTACACCATTCACGTATGCAGGAGCATTCTGATAAACAGGCTGCTTATGCATAGGCTTCCACACTGGTCTTGCCTCAATCTTCTTGCTCAACATGAAGACACGCAATGCCTCCACATTCTCATTCGGCTGACAATCCGTAGTAGGAGAATCCACCATGTGAATCACACCAGCAGCACCACCTACGGCAGTCTTCACTACCTCCTTATACGCATTCTCCTGACCTTGAATCTTCAACTTCGGATCAAGAGTCACAGTACAGAGCCAGTAGTTGGAATCATAGTCGGCATTAGGCGCCTCATGCAAGGTTACACCCTCAACATCCTTCAAGAGTTCCTTATACAACTCCTGTACATGCTTATGATGAGCGATGTGATCCTCCAACACAGTCATCTGACCGCGACCGATACCCGCACAAACATTACTCATACGGTAGTTGTAACCGATGGCAGTATGCTGGTAGTAAGGATAAGCATCACGAGCCTGGGTAGCATACCACATCACGTTGTTCTTGCTCTCGGCATCCTGACAAATCAAGGCACCACCACCAGAAGTAGTAATCATCTTGTTACCATTGAATGACAACACGCCAAACTTACCGAATGTACCAAGCACCTGACCTTTCCATCTAGAACCACAGCCCTCAGCAGCATCCTCCACTACAGGGATACCATACTTTTCTGAAATCGCCATAATCTTATCGCAATCATAAGGCATACCATAGAGAGCAACAGGAACAATCGCCTTAGGATACTTACCCGTCTTCTCCTTACGGTCGATAATCGCCTTCTCCAGCAACTCCGGATCCATATTCCATGAATCAGGCTCAGAATCGATGAATACAGGAGTAGCACCGAGATAAGTAATAGGATGAGAAGAAGCACAGAAAGTAAAGCTCTGAACGCAAACCTCATCACCAGGACCTACGCCACTAGCCAGCAAACCCAAATGAACGGCGGCAGTACCAGCGCTCAGCGCCACCACCTCACGAGACAACTCAGAGCCATCGCTGTTCTTAGAAACGAAAGCCTTGAGGTCATCCTCAAAACCATTCACGTTAGGACCCAGAGGCACCACCCAGTTGGTATCAAATGCCTCCTTCACGTATTTCTGTTCCTCACCAGTCTCGCTCATGTGAGCCAGACAAAGATAAATAGTCTTTCTTTCTTCCATTTGTATATTGTATTTAAAGTTTATTCATTAACTATCACTCCCTTATCCCCAGATGGCAACCCATCTACCCCAGGCGGTCCCATCCCGCAAAACATGGCGAGGGCTTTGATGCCCCGCCAACCTTATAGCGAAGCGGTTCCGAGCACCGAGTAGGGCGGTTTTCTCCCTCGCTCCTGAGGAGAGAGGGCTGGGGTGAGAGGTGGAGCCTTCCTTAACGGAAAGGAAGGACGGGTAGGTTTTCGAAAAAATCCTTCTTTCTAAAGAGAGCCAGAGAATTTCGAAAACAACCTTCTTTTCCCTTTAAGAATTCCTAGGAATCCCAGATATCCTAGGAATGCCCCCACACTATTATGCATTACATCATCCGTTTCACAAAGCCCTTTACAAAAGGCGAATTGTGAAACCTCAATAATCCCCGATAAGCAGATTCCCGATAAGAGAACCTTCTTGGTTTTAAAACCAATTCCTCCAAGCAGCAATCCTATCGGCATAAAGAGCGCAATATTCAGCAGCACTTCAATCAAATCACCCGGATAATCCACCCGATTCCAAATATCAGGATAGTTCCAAAACGGCATGATTTCGATATGTCGTTCCCCATGACTTGCTCTACAAATCACAGTAGAACAAAGCACCAGGAAGTAATATTCCGCAAGCAAAGCCCCAAGCACGAACCTCTTCGCCCTACTCCTTTTCATCACCAGCATCCCAATCACGATTGCAACAGAAAGCACTAGAAAGGAGATGAGCACATACTCCACAGGAATCCGAGGATTCAGCCATTCGTAAATTTCATCCATGTTTGAATAAAATTGTTCAACTTTCTTTTTTCAACAATGCCATCCTAATAAGTTCTATTTCTCCTCTTTAAAAAAAAGTTTATAATAACTCATTCCTTTTTCTTCATCAAATCCGCGCTCAATAAGTTCCTCGCCACCATGTACTTTAACGTCAAAATTCTTATCCAATTTTAATGTAGTTAAAGAACCGGCAGCTCGACTTCCGAGAACCTCTGGCTTTCCCTTAAATTTAGGCTCAATTTTCACGCTTTGAGTTTCTTGAAATTCTTTTTTAAAATTCTCAAACTCATTTTTTGCTATTTCAGGGCCAAATGAACTGGCTGCCAAATTTGAGATATCTATCTCTTCAGCTTTGACATTTTCAAGAACACGATTCATCATATTAGCTTTTTCTGCCTTGCTAACCTTTTCTGGTAATTGAGAGATAAATTGCTTGCACAGAGATACTACATTCTTTGTCTTGGCATAAGCATCATTCTTCGGTTTTAAATGCAAGAAATCTTCTATCCAATATTTAGCCTCTCCCTTTTTGTTGGAATTATCAACAACAGAAACTATATATCCATCTTTTCTTTGTGTATTGAAAACGAGACACCCTTTGTCCAACTTATTGAGATTCACACCCTGTTCTTGTATGACCTCAAATTTATGTTCACTTCTCAACACCCTCAAGAATGGAACTTTATTTTCTGATTTAAACAACCCTACAGCATCTGTCATTACACCATCTATAAGGCAGTTTTTAAAATGGACAACATAAAACTCACCACATTTGATATTTGGATGCATACAAGACCGATAAAGAGTCTTCGCTAGAAACTTAGACTGTTCTGCCAAATTATTTGAATTATCAAAGATTGCAGAGACATAATTGTATACCTCATTCATCGCCAAAGAAACGTCATTATCAAATGTATAATACTCAGTTTGTTTGAAATGAGATAAAAAATAAAACATCAAACTTTTCTTGATATCATCGCTAATGTCAAGTGGCTGACTGGAAAGGACAAGAGCCTCATCATTCAGTTTATTACCAATCTGATGGAGAAATACTTCACCATCTATTATTGTAGAATCGAAATAATGCATATTACTTAAGACTTACTTTGTTAATTTCACTAATCGTATAGTCATAGAATGAAGTTATCAACTTCATCGTTATATAGATAAAATTTAAGAGCATGTAAAATAATACTACTCTAAATAATATTAAGGCACAAACTTTAGATAAATAGGCAACGGAATAAGTTTCATAGTTAGAGAAAATTCCGATTACATCGATTGAAGTTGATGCCTTCTCACACAAAACAGTAAATGTCAACAAGAGAATGCAAGCTATTGCAACAACTGCTGTATAAAGAGTTAAAATAATGGTTTTCTTGAAGAAGTTCTTTAATCTCACTCCAAATGGGTAAAGTTCTGCATTTACATTTTGTTTATATTTTGAGAAATCCGTATTACTAAATTTATCAAAAAGTGAAACAACGAGCGTGAACAACAATCCCACAAAAAGGGATAATGCTGAAATAATATAACCAGCAAAATCTTGCTCAAACGCATTTGGGCAGAAAATGACTAAGAGTATAGCTACAACAAATAAAGCCCATTGAAACTTGGTTAAAAAGATTTTTGGCTTTTTATTTAAGCTTGTACTCTTATTATCATTAATGTCTGTATATTCCCATTTATAAGCATCTGACAACAAATCTATAAGATTCCGATCAAAGTTCCTCAATATTTTCATAGCCATTATACTCTATTTTAACCTCTTCTAGCAAATCTAAAACATATCGTTTTATCTCTTCAAAATTAGGTTGACCCGTATCTTTGTCAATACTGATACCTTCATCCTCCAAGTAAATAGTTGGTCTCAAAGATTTGATATCCTTAGCGATGTCATAGTTTGCATTTCTACCATTGGAACCAGTCACAAAGACCTTTTGAGTTTTATATGTAGAAAGATCTGCACCATCAAATTTTTTACCACCAAGTTCCTGGGTTATAATTTGCGTGGTATCAGCACCTATCAGAAAATCATCTTCACAGGGTTTTATTATGACTTCAACCTCAAAATGTTGTCCTTTTATGGCAAGCTTATTATCTCTCATAACATCTGAGATTCCTATTTTCGAGCGATAAGAGAACATACGAATTCTAGAGTTCTTTTTGAATTTTTCAACAAACTTTTTAGGAACAAATGGCTCTATTGACACATAGTAATATTCATCTTCATATTTAAGAAGATCTCTAATGAAACTGATAACAGGTTCTAGAATAGAAACTTCTGTATAAGATTGAACAAACAAAAAGCCATAAGCACTATTCAATGGAGTACAAAGGCACAGATAAAACTTATCAAGCACCACTTGGTCAACATCCAATTCCTTCTTCTCTTTTTTATTATCCAAATTTGCATAAGCTCTTTTTACTCCATATTGCCCTCCATCGATAAGACCATGAATTACATGCTTCTCCAACTTTAAACTAATTGAAGTTTTTTCATTCTGTGCGTCATATTCAGAAACGCCAATTACCTTTTTACTCTTATCATCCTTTCTGAAATCGGCCTTGCCGACTGTATTCAAAAAGTCCTTGAAGAAACTTTCTAATAATTGCCTGTCTGAAGTATTAGCATTACCAAAATATTTTGATTTGAAATAATCTCTATAAGTTGGAGATGCCTCTTTATCTCTTGGATTAAGACCAACAACAAAAATATTAAGTTTTGGATTAAGTGCCATATACTACATTTCTTTATAAATTCGTACTTTCACCTATTTAGTTCCCATACCTTTTGACTTAAGATATGGGAACCTATCGGACTTATTTGATTTCCATCAAATAGTCGTTCTTAGCAAACATTTTACCGTATTCAGGCTGAAGTATGGCAGCATCAACCTTATTGCCCTTTACCCACTCGATGATAGCCTTAGGCAAATTCACACCAGCTTCGTAACTAAAAGGGAAGCCACCACCAAAACGTGGATTCAGCTCCAATACGCAATACTCGCCCTTTTCGTTCTGCATCACATCAACATCAAGATTACCTATATGCTTCAATGCAGAGCCAATCTTCTTGCCAATTTCACGTACTTCAGGTAAATCCAAAGTAATAGCCTTATCAGTCTCGCCAGCTCGCATCGCAAGTTTCTGTTTCACACTGACAGCAACATTGTTACCCTCCAAGTCATTCATGATATCCAGTCCGAACTCCTTGCCGGTCAATTTCTCCTGAATCATGATGTACTCATCACCTACAGAAGCTGTAGCCAAGATAGTCTTCTTGATCTTCTTCATCAACAGATGATAGTAGGTATCCAATTCTTCCATATCAGCGATAGATTCCAATCCAATTGAGCCAGATCCCCAGCGAGGTTTCATAAACAATGGGAAATGTAATTCGCCAGTTTCCAATGCTTTCTTGGCATCTGACAATCTAACAAATGTCTTAGGAGACTTAAGCCCCAAAGATTCCACCCATTGTGCAGTCTTATATTTATCAAATGCAATGTCGATAACAGAAAGGTCGCTTACAATAAGCTTAACACCTATCTCCTCAAAACGAGCCTTGTTTTCTGCTAGTATTGGTAGCTCCAAGTCGTTAAGAGACAACAAAGCATCAATCTTCTGCTCTTTACAAATATCCAAAGTAAGATCAACATACTTAGGGTCATAAACAGCTGGAACTTGGATCTTGACATCCGCAACTTGTAATGCAGGAGCAGATAATTGCATATCAGTAGCAACCACCTTATCGCCTGCTTCCATATTCTCCTTGAAATATTTCAAAAGATATGTGCGTCTTCCCGCACAAGTAAATAGAATATTCATACTTATTAATATTAAATGTTTGAATTAAGAGGGCCACCAGTCAACCAAAACATAATATTGCCCTTAATATCATGTTTCTTTATATAATTCATCATGCCAAACATAGCCTTACCTGAATATGTTTCATCTAAAAGGAGTCCTGTTGATTCTTTCACACTGTTTATAAATCTCATCTCCTCATCTGTCGATTGCTTATCATATCCTTCCCCTATGTAGTCAGCATTAAAACAAATACTATTTTCATAGCGTTTTTCTACACCATACTGTTTAGCTAGCATATTAGCAAAATCTACAATTATCTTTTTACCCCGATCTTGTTGGCGAGCAATCGAAATACCGATAAGTTTGACATCACTCCATCCAACAAAATCCAAGCCTACTGCCATACCAGCTTGCATAGATCCTGTTCCTGAAGCTACAAAAATGTAATCCGGTTTGTATCCATTTAAATCACAATTAGCCTTTAATTCTTGAATGGCATTGACATAAGCAATTCCACCAGGTAAATCATGCCCACCACCATGGACATAATAAGGTTTTAATCCTTCTGCCTTATATCTTTCCATGGCAGAATCCATAGCATTTGAAATTGCATCGACTTTAACGAATTCATAGGTGGCATTTGTCATTTTAACCAAATCTGCATTGCCACCACCTTTCATAAACACACCTTTATCACCATGATAAACCAAGTGGCATTCCCACCCATTAGCCATTGCCATAAGAGCCATTGCACGATTATGATTACTATGAATACCTCCACAGGTTACAATCGCATTATAACCTTCTGAACGGAGAAACTTCTCATACTCTAAAGCTTTTCGGGCTTTATTGCCCCCCCATAACGTGGGAATTCATCTTCCCGTATAACTTTTATCTGAGTACTATTTATAGTAGCATCTTCTACTGACAGAAAGACTTTTCCTTCCATTTGTTGCCTTCTATACTCATCGAAATCCATTAAGTTTGGAGCTACTTCAATATCTTTTCTCTGAAGGACATTCTTAATCGTCATAAAGATTATCTTAATATCCAAAGCAAAAGAAAGATGCTCAGCATAATATGCATCATACTCAAAACGCTCTTCCCATAAAACATGATTGCGTCCATGAACTTGAGCCCAGCCAGTAATACCTGGTCTTACCATATGGCGCAATTGCTCACGTTCAGAATAATATGGGAGATATTTCACCAACAACGGTCTTGGACCTATCAGAGCCATATCACCCTTCAATACATTTACCAACTGTGGTAATTCATCAATGGAAGTAGAACGAACGAAACGCCCTATTTTAGTCAGTCGTTGAGCATCCGGCAGCAGATTTCCTTCTGCATCTCTCTCATCCGTCATACTCTTAAACTTTATGACTTTAAAGATTTTGCCATCCTTACCAGGACGCTCTTGAAAGAAGAATGCCCCAGCTCCCTTGTTGGCAAAGTGCAGCCAGATAGTAACCACTAACAGGATTGGGCTTATACATATCAAGGCAATAAGCGCAATCCAGAAATCAAAGAATCGTTTAAAGAAATGTTTATACATATAAAGTTTTTGTTTTAATATTATCTAAATCTTCAAGGTTTCTATTTTTCTAATTTAATTACCTAATAATTTATCTATACTTTGTACAATATCTAAATCGTATTTATTATCGGAGTAGATATTAGGTATTGTGATTCTAATAAATTTCATATCAGCAGGATAATGGACATCAATAAAAATTCTATAAAACACATTCATATAAGTATTTTTATCTACTCTCTCTATATTTGAATATATAGGCATACTGTCAGTAATCAAATCAACACTATTATCTGTTTCGTTTTTTACTAAATCTGCCATAGGCACATCATTCTTGTTGATAATTATTAATGTTGATTCACCATAACCCAACATCTCATGAATAATTGCTCCATTAAAGTTCCATATACCTTCCTTACAAATAGCTTCAGGATATGATTTACCATTGATTACAAAATAATTATTACTATCAAAACCAAGAGAAAGAATTACATAATCATTATTCATTGATAGTTTTTGTAGAGCCTCTCCCACATATTTATAAGCAATTCTATAAAATGCTGTAGCCTTTTGCATCATAAAAAAGGATGGCAACACACTACGAAAACAAAACTTAAGTGCTTCAACCATATCAGCACCTAAAGAAAGGTATGAAAGTTGATAATTTTTCAATATATATTCTTTAGGAAATTTATGCGGCATAGTTCTTACAAAGTGTTGTACTTCGGTAAATCTTTCATTATTAATATCCACATCAGATTCTTTCCATTTTCTAGCTGCCTCTTTGATACTTCCAATAATCTGCTGAAGTTTATCTTCGTCTATCTCTGGATTATTTTCGACATAATTTAACTGTTCATTGAATCGCTTAATATGATCATTGATGTACTGCTCAGCTTCTTTTTTAGAAGGTTTTGTAAAATTCAATGTATTGTTTATTTTTTTATCGAAAACCTCATCAACACACCACAATAATCTTTGGAGCCATTCTAAATATTCCTGATTTTTTTCAACGTTTTGCTTTACTTTTAAAAATTCTAAAGGTTCACTATATTCCCCATTATAATCAACATGCCATAAACGTAAGTATTCTATAGCTAGAAATAAATCAATATATCTCACTATATCTGCATCACCATTTACTCCATTTATGGTACCCTTCATATTATAATGTACTTGCATCATCCACAAATAAGGATGTCGAAGTTTCTTTTCAAACCTACCTAACATATCTACAACATCAGCAAATGTGTTTGAAAGGACAGGATAGCTTGCTGGTTGAGTATTAGTAAAGAAAAGAATATCTCTCAACCACTTTGTTTTACCATACTTTATAAACATTCCGCCAATTGCAGCATGAAACTCCTTCATTATCATTATTTCATCTTGTACTTGCTCTGTCTCCACTACTTTTTTATATGTACGGTTAAATTTCAAAGAACGCATGTATTGATCAGCGATACCCCAATATGTCATTATCCACTCTTTATTATTAGAAAGAGTAATTTCATTTACCATACGCCAAATCAAATCGCGCAAGCCTTGAGAGATTGAATGTTGCTCAAGAATATCATACAACAAACTAACTATTGTTGTATCAGCGGTGAAAAAAGAGTCATAACTTCTATTCTTCTGGATACTGACAATTCTCTCTATTGCTCTGTTCATATCTTCTGACAAAGAACTGTTCACTGTTGACGGATTTTCCACATCATACATAACTGGTTTTATATCATATTTTTGGGAACGCAATTCCGCTATCATTTGTACGGCTATTGCTTGCTCTGCAGCCATATATACTTTCTTCTGCCCCTTCCAAGCTGCAAAATTGGCAATATCAGCAAGTAAAGAAGCAATCTTTGTGTTTTCATTTTCTGCCCTTGCCTTAATATATTCAACCAACTGTCCAGAACGATAATATACCATTATCGTGGAATACAATTTTATAGCAGTGGCAATTAATGAAAGTACAGCTAGCGTGTGAACAAACATCCATGTATAATGCACCCACGACACTTTACAGCAATTCAAAACAAAAGGACAACACAAAGCAAATAAAATAGATAAAGCAAGCCAAAACCGGAACCATTTATACGACACTTCTGTCATGAAATATTCCACTAACTGTGCACTATCATACTTCGTATCAATCTCGCGTATTGCACTCTGTACTGCAGGATATGCCATACCCATTATCATAGAGAATATGGTTATTAATCCACTGTAGGTATAATTTGAAAAATCAAAATCCATATATCCTTTTCTTTATCTGTATAAATACATAAGCTTAAAATATATAGTATCAATAATAATGGAGCTACAACTTTCCAAAGGAAACAATATGTATTATTAGATAGATAATTAAAAACAGCCGTCCACCATAGTTTTTTCTTTCTTTTACAAAATGAAATAACTCCAATGATATTTAATATTATCCAATACACTAAAAACCCAAAAAGTGATATTATAACTGAATTTAGGATAAAAACAACACATGTCGTTATAAAAGTAACTAAAACAAGCAATAAAACTATCAATAACATAAACAATAACACCCTCATACATCAATTGCCACAGGTTATGATTGAGAGTCTATATCAGGCTGACAGTTCGGCACACCTCTGAAGCACACCCCTATAAGAGCCTAACTCTTAGCATTGTCAAAAGCCTCGCTCCATTCCTTAGCAGAAGGCGTAAACGACAATCCATGACGTGTACCTGCTGAAAGTTGTAAAAGTTCAATAAAAAGCATATCCACAAAAAGATTAATGATATCCTACTGAACACGAGTCACTCGAATCACAAGAATATAACAATAGAATTTTATGGTCAATTCATGATAATATTGCCGTAGGCATGCCATAGCCTCTTACAATTCAAAACTAAAAAACTCTTCATCGCAGGCGTTAGCCGAGAACATTTCAAAACTCAACATTGCCTCCGGCGCCCCATTCAACACTCAACATTCAAAATTCTTTCATAGAACTCTATCTGACAACATTGCACAAATCCTCTTTCGAATCTTGAGGTAATCATTGGTCTGGCATTACCCATCATTCTTTCACGAGCAACATCATCCGTCAGCATACGCAGCATAGCGTTGTATAGAGCATCAGCATTCTTAGACGGAACTATCAAGCCATTCTTCTCGTTCACTATAATCTCACGGCTACCATTGATGTCAGTCACAATCGAGGGCAGTCCCATAGCACCAGCCTCAAGCACTGTATTAGGGAAACCCTCTCTATAACTTGGCATCACAAAGCAATCGGCATCCACATACATCTGCAGCAAGTCGTCGCCATATTTCGGACCACAAGCCACAATACCCTCATTCGTGTCTATAAGCTTACGAGTAATGTCACTTACGGGGTCGAGATTATGCTCATAGTTGCCCACAAGCACAAGACGTGTATTCTTATGCACGTCGTGCAGTCTGACAAAAGCCTCCACCAGTTCATTGATACCCTTATCCCCTACTATGCGACCGACAAACACGAATGTAAACACCCCAGCATCCTTCTTGACAGAGAACCTATCAGGAGAGAATCGCTCCATATCCACACCCATAACGTTGCCATAACCCAGCACCCTCATAGGCTTCTTCGTAATGCCCCCGTTCTTCAAGTCATTGAGCACCCCTTGTCCTTCAGGAATCACATGCGTAGCGCAAGCGCAGGTAAGCCAGTCGGTCATCATCAGTATCTTTCGTTTCAGACCAGTAGCCGTAGTCCACACAAGACCAGTGAAAGTATGAATACGCACAGGCACACAAGTCAGCCATGCAGCCACCATACAAATCATTCCAGCCTTAGGAGTCATAGAATGCACCACCTGAGGTTTCTCCTTACGAAAGACACCAATCATCCTAATGAGCGACTTCAAGTCGTTTACCACAGAAATATGTCTTTCCATCGGCACTGCCACACAATGGAATCCATCCTTATCCCTAAGCTCATCAAGTTCAGGTCCTGGCGACGTAACCGCCACCATATCATACCCCATCGCCCGCATCTTTATCATCACTTCACGGCAAAAGCCTAAGGATTGAGATACAGTAACAGAGCGAATTATCTTGTTTTTGATACGTGTCATTTTTTATGTTTATATAAGACTTATTAATTCAAAATCATCAAATATTATTATGAGTTCTGCATTTTAATGAAGTGAAGCATAAACCATTTTCGTTAATATTCTTGCCCCCGCTCATTTAAGTGGTCAACATCTTTAAATAAAGTACTGACCCCCTTTTTAAAGTGGGCTCATATCTAGACTTTAACACATCTATTGATGTCTCTTAAAATGACATCAAAGAAGTCGGAACAGTAGAAGAAAGTGCCAGTTTGCATTTTTTTTAACAACCAAATTGTTGCATAATATACTCTTTAGAATCTTTTATTAAACTAGATTGAACAACATCATCAAAATCTCCATCTAAAACCTTTTGGAGGGTTCTAACTATACTATTAACACTGTTAGGATTAAATGTAACGGGGTTGTCAATACATGCTCTAGTATATTCAAGATCAGACGCAACAACTTTAGTACCACATTCTACGGCTTCTAAAAGAGGTAGCCCTAAAGACTCCATTAAAGAAGGAAAAACTAACCATCTTGTTTGAAAAAGAAGCTGAATTATTTTACTATGTTCTAATATTCCCCAATTCAAAATCGTATTCGGGTACAAACTGTTAATTTCTTGCACTTTTCTTATCAAGTCAGAAGAAGTGTCAGGTATTGTTAGAATTATATTGAATTCTCTAATACTTCTCAATTCCAAAACAGCATCCAATAATCTAAGATGATTTTTATGTTTACTTGTTAATGCAGGATAAATAAAATCATAAGTACGTTTCAAATAAAAATTTCCTGTTGATTTTTTTACCCCTGGAAAAAATGGCTTAATTTCAGGAGAAATACCATAAGTAGTATTCAAAAGCGATTTTATGTATTCATTTTGGCAATAAACCTTCTTGCAATTTTTTAAACCAAACTTAATAACTGGATAATACAATATTCTTTTTACTTTTTCCAGCGTACTCAAATTACTTGAATCACTTGAAATTGGTTTGGCATAATATTCTGAATGGAAATAAAGGAAAGAATTCCAATTATATGCAAGAGGTGGAATAGAACAAAAATAAAGTACATTTCTTCGAAAAGGTAAAATGTATCTAAACAATGTATACCATAAATTAGTTTTAACAACCGAAATGTTTTTAAATTCTTTTTCACTCAGCAATTTATAGACGATATCATAAATTACATAGATTTTAACTTTTCTGTTAGTCAACTCACAGAAATTAGCCAAATCAAGAAGCAAATTCATACTGCCTCCAACGTTAATATTTGATGCTTCAATCACGATCATAATTAATAGACTTTAACATTTAACTCTTTATTGAAAATACTCTTATAAGGGACAAATAAATCTTCATATTGAGATACACTAAAAAGGGTTCTACCACCAAATAGTAAAATTAAAAATATCAAAAAAATATATTTTTTCATCTTTCGTTCCCGTTCCACAATCAACAACATCTGAAATACCTGAAACATCGTGACGAAATTAGCCATTCTTGCCAGCGTAATACTTACGCTACCAAACAAAATATATAATATCATCGAATAAATATAAATATTCATTAAGCCTGATTCTTCACGATTTTTTTTGCCAAATAAAATAAATGCAAAAAACAAAATCAATCTATTACAAATACCATAGACATATTGTATTACAGTTGAGGTTTCATTGCCTATTTCACTGTAGTCTTCGATTTTTTCTATATAAACGTCTAAATATCCTCTATTTAATAAGAAATATACAACCATACAACAAGCGAATATATAAAACAAATATTTTTTTGATATTTTAAAATTATATAAGAAAATAGCAGGGGCTGCAAATATACTTGCCATATGAAAACAACATGCAAAAATCAAACATATAAAAAAATATATATAGTTTTTGTTTTTTACAAAAGAATAAGAGAAAAAGATAATAGCCATAGCTATCGTTTGTCTAACAAAAAAAATACCCCCATTTCCAAGAATAACATAAATCAACATCCAAGCAAGAATCCAAAACTTGCAATTTTTCTTAACTCCTAAATAAAGGCATAAGTACATAATTGTAGCCTGGAATAAAAGAAAAATAGTATAATCTGCATGTAAAATAGTTCCAAAAAGTACATTCAAAAGCCAGAAAGGAAGTTCATAGGCTCCTTTATAACTTAAAGGCAATTCATATAAATTAAAATATGAAAGCCAATCTGTACCTCTTTCCCACCTCAAAAATGACAACAAATAAAACAACAACAAATATACCATAAACAATTTGCTACTTGTCTTATTTTTCTTCACCTCCAGCAAAGAAAAAAGAATTAATGAAAGAAAAATTAAAGTTAAATACATTACTTTATGATAGTCTTAAGTTTCTTACTAACATTCTCTGAAGTGAATAAATTTCGAGCTTTTTTTATTGATAGAAACATTCTTTCCGTATCAAATTCATAAGGAGCAGCAAAAAAAGCCTTCATTTGTTCAAAATTATCAAAAAAGAGGCCAAAATCACCAATTTTACTTGACAAATAATCAAAATAATCATTATGTAAGGCTATAACAGGTATTCCCATTGAAAAACTTTCGAACACAGCTCCACTTGCAGTTAATTTGTAATTATCAGTGGGATATAAAAACAATATAAAATTCATCTTTTTTATCCACGCTTCGTATTTATCTCTGGAAAGCTCATTATTAGAATCTCTTTTAACGATTTTCAATCCAGCATTTTTAAGTTGAGAGTCATTATCGGAAATTTTACCAATATGGTATATATCAATAGAGTCCGCCTTGATTTTCAACAATTCTTTTAGCATACTAAGTCCTTTGGTTGGCGTCGTTATACCAACAATACCAACAGACAATCTTGCTTTATAAGCGGACGTTGTTTGTAAATCATTAAAAATATAAGGATGATCAATAGAAGAAAAATAAGATGAATACACTGTCTCTAACTTAGAAGTCAAGTTTTTTAAAATACTATCTCCTAAAACAATGTAATGAAAATTACCACACATATTATTTTTTCGAAAATGTTGACGCAGTAGCCATGTCATTATCTTTGCTAATTTACCATCATCATTACCATTTATCAACTCCATTTCACCATGACATATAATATTAACATCTTTGACTATGAGCCGAGCGAACAAGTACATAAAAGGATTATGATTAAGTACTACTATCTTAGATGATTTGCTTTTTTTTATGACGCTTACTAAAGAAATTGCTGCCCATACATATTTACATAGCAATCCAACATTACCCTTCTTTCTCACACATTTTACATATTCATAGTGAACTTTTGCTCTCTGCTCCTCAGTGAGAAACTTTTTTTGATTTTCGATACTACTTTTCGTACCTAAATAAATCACAGTCTGATAAATATTTAAGACTGACAACAAAAAAGCGGCATTAAATACTTCATGAAAACTATTTTCACCAAAAGTATCTATCAACGTAATCTTATTTTCTTCCATAATCCTTACTATTATTTGAATATAAAACGATATGCTTTAAACATTATAGCTTGTAAATAAGACATAAAATTATCAGCATACCAATTTTTAACATAATATAAACCAAAAATATTTTTATTCATTAGCGTATCAAAAACATTAAAATCATTAAGTTTTAAATCTGCAAAATCACTACGAATTTGATTATCGTGCTTAAACGTTCCTTTTGAATATTTTATTTGGACATCCAACATATATGTAAAAATACGAACCAAATAGATATTTCTTAAATACAGAGAATTAAAATTAGGATAAGTAGGCACATAACTCTTTATTTTATCGTAAAGAACTTTAAAATGCCCATAATTCTTAACTATCGCATTTTTGGAGACCGTTTGTTCCCCACGGCCAATAAAATACTGATATAGCTCAATATCCAAACAAACCAAGCTCTTTGCTTGACATAATGGATAATATACAAATTCGGTGTCAGTATATGCAATTCCTTCTGTCTGAATATAATGAATATCCTTTAACAACTCCAAACGAAATGATATTCCATGCATAGCAAGACAAGCTAAAGGTATTATTTCTTTATTTAAGTTGTAAGATTTCCATTCTATTCCATTTACATCACACAACTTAACCTTATTTTTATATAAATACTGTAGTGAAAACTTCGTAAAAACCGCATCTTCATTATGTACTGAAAGTAAATCGATAAGCTTAATAAGCCCTGAAGTATTCACCCAGTCATCTGCATCAACTAATCTAAAGTATTTACCAGTAGCAATCTTAAGAGCTGCATTTACACAAGAACCATAATGACCATTCTCCTTGTCAATTACTCTAAAAGTATCAGGATACTTATTCTGATACTCATGGGCAATAGCAGAAGAATTATCCTTGCTGCCATCATTCACTACAAGCACCTCTAAGCGCTGCATTTGTTCCTCAGGTACAATTAAAGAATCAAGACATCTACGAAGATAGTCTTGCATATTGTACGTAGGAATTACTATTGTTAATATCTTTTCCATATTGTTTATTTACCACTTAATTTTGTCTATCCCCTTCAATCCCTGATTTAGAATAGAAGCTATCATATTTTTACTCTCAGAAAATGAAGAAAAGTCTTCTTGGAAGTTCTTTTGCATCTCTGCTTTTAAGGAATATTTTTTTCTATCCATATCTCAATTATTTTTTATTTCGTTCAAAATAATTATGGTTTATATCTGCAGAGAAATAATGCTTTCTTTTTATCCACACGAAACCATCCCCTTTTGTAATAACCGCGACATCAACAGGACCACCAACACTTTCTTTTTCTGTGGTTATTCGTCTTTTCAAGCCTGTCATCTTGACAAGGCTTTCTGCCATCTCTGCCATATCCTCTTTACTCATAAACTTTACAACATCTATGAGTTTGCTACAATAATTGTTCCAAATATATTGTTCCATATCAGTTTTGAATGCCCCTGCTAAGCCATCAACATCAATTGCTTTCATAGCATCAACAAATTCTTTTGGAGCATTAACTTCTTGCATTTTTCCAACAATCATTCCGACAAGTTTGCTTAATATAGTTTTCATATTACTAAAGTTTCGCAAGTGAATAAATATCAACTTGCTTGTTTATAAATATGCATATTACGTAGCGTATGGGCAACAGGATTACTTTCGATGAAATCTGCCAGCAAC
>OLGZ01000972.1_pt1 | contig 18865 bp, 18 predicted proteins | sample 1605981 | NCBI WGS metagenome assembly OLGZ01 (sample SAMN03283291) | human gut metagenome | biome: human-associated habitat; material: feces | host: Homo sapiens | place: Peru | collected 2012 | reverse complement strand
TTTCCCTAACCTTCTAAACGAAGTTTAGTAGGTGGGAAAATATTTTAGCAAGGAATGAAAAAATCAATTTAATATTTTCTTTTTCTATAATTAGTATAAGTGGACTATTTATAATATTTGCACTTATTATAATTTCTAAAATCTGCTTCTTTCTTCATGTACAGAATTTGCTATGCAAATTTCTGTACACTTTTTATTTTAATTTATTTCTCATTGCTTCATATAATATTACAGCTGTTGCAACTGAAGCATTTAAGCTTTCTGTTTTTCCTGGCATAGGTATTTTTATTTTTTCATCTGCTAATTCTAAAATTTCTTTTTCTACTCCATTTGCTTCATTTCCTATTACAATTGCTGTTTTTTCATAACTTACATCATACATTGATTTGCTTGTTTCTAAGCTTGTTGCCATCACTTTTATTTTATGTTTTTTCATTTCTTTGATTGTTTTTACTAGATTATCACTTTCTATTATGTTTATTCTAAAAATTGCTCCCATTGTTGATCTTACAACTTTAGGATTATATGCATCTGCGCAATCTTTTGAAACTATTATTTGTTTCATGTTTAGGCTATCTGCAGTTCTTAATATTGTTCCCATATTTCCTGGGTCTTGTATATCATCTAAAATCAAATATAAATCTTCATTATAATCTATTTTTTCATCTTGCTTTTCTCTTTCTATTACAGCTAAAATTCCTTGAGGATTTACTACATTTGTTAGGCTTAAAAATATTTTTTCACTTACAGATATACATTCATATTTGGCTATTTCATACTTTATTTCGCTCTCTAAGTCGTTTTCTTGCTTACAGTCATCGCATATAATTATTAATTTTATTTTAGCATTTTCTTGAATAGCTTCTTTAATTAATTTTACGCCTTCAATTATATAGCAATTTTCTTGGTCTCTGTATTTTTTCTCTTTTAGCTTTTTTAATTTTTTTATTGTTTCATTATCTTTACTTGTTATTATCATAGCAATTTCCTTTCACTTTTTATGTATTAAACGTCTTGTAAAAATTCTTTTATTTCTTTAAGTATATCATTAATATTTTTCAATTTATATGTTACATATGGATTTTTTGCTGGTGAGAATTTTATCCTCATTCCATATTTCTTCAATAGGTTATCTACAACTGAGAAGTCAAATGTTTTTTCATCAAAATAGAATATTACTTTATCTGATTTTTGTGCTACCTTTATTATATTCTTTGCTCTACATGCATTTCTTATTCTTGCAATATCTAATAATTTTTCAATTTCTTTTGGCATATTTCCGTATCTATCTATTATTGAATCTGTTATGTCTTTTATTTCATCTTCGTTTTTACATAGCGCTATTTCTTGATAAATTTCTATTTTTTGATTTGAATCTTCTATGAATTCATCTGGTATATAGCTTGATACGTCTAAATCGAGTTGAACATCTATCTCTTCTTCTACTTGTATACCTTTCATTTCTTTTACAACTTGGTCTAGTAATTTACAATACATATCATATCCAACTTGTTCCATATGTCCATGTTGCATTTCTCCTAATATGCTTCCTGCTCCTCTTATCTCTAAGTCTCTCATTGCTATTTTAAAACCTGAGCCGAATTCGGTAAATTCTTTTATTGCTTTTAGTCTTTTGTCCGCTACTTCTGATAATAGTTTGTCTTTTTTATACATAATATATGCATAACCTTGTTTTTCACTTCTTCCAACTCTTCCTCTTATTTGATATAGTTGTGCTAGGCCTAGTCTGTCAGCATTTTCAACTATTATAGAGTTTGCATTAGGAATGTCAATTCCTGATTCTAGGATTGTTGTACATACAAGTACATTTATTTTTTTATCAATAAAATCTTGCATTATTTCTTCTAGTTCTCTACCAGACATTTGACCATGTGCTACACCTATTTTGGCTTCTGGTACTAGTGCTTGAATTTTATTTGCTTTTGCTTCTATTCCCTCTACATTGTTAAATAGATAAAATACTTGGCCGTCATGTTCTAATTCTTTTGTTATTGCTTCTCTTACAATTTCATCATCATATTCTAAAACATATGTCTGTACTGGTTTTCTATTTTGTGGCGGTTCATATATTACTGACATATCTCTTATTCCTAGAATTGACATGTGCAATGTTCTTGGAATTGGTGTAGCAGTCATTGTTAAAACATCAACATTTGTTTTTATTTCTTTTATTTTTTCTTTATCTTTTACACCAAATCTATGCTCTTCATCTATTATTAGAAATCCTAAATTTTTGAATTTTACATCTTTACTTAAAATTCTATGTGTTCCTATTACAACATCTAATTCGCCTTTTTCAAGTTTTTCTAGAATTTGTTTTTGTTCTTTTGGTGTTCTAAATCTGTTTAAAACATCTACTCTTATTGGAAATTTTTCCATTCTTTCTTTAAAGCTCTCATATTGCTGTTGAGCTAAAACTGTTGTCGGAACTAAGTACGCTACTTGCTTTTGATCCATGCATGCTTTGAATGCTGCTCTTATTGCAACTTCTGTTTTACCATATCCTACGTCTCCGCAAAGTAGTCTATCCATTGGTTTTTCCGCTTCCATATCTTTTTTTACTTCTTCAATGCATCTTAATTGGTCATCTGTTTCTACATATGGAAAACTGTCTTCAAATTCTTTTTGCCATATTGTATCTTTTGAAAAACTATATCCTTTTGAATGTTGCCTTTTTGCATATAATTCTATTAATTCTCTTGCTACTTCTCTTAAATTATTTTTTACTCTTGCTTTTGTTTTTTCCCAGTCTTTGCTTCCAAGTCTATTTATTTTTGGTGCACCTTTTTCTGCGCCTATATATTTTCTAATGTTATCTAATGAACTTATTGGTACATATAAAATATCGTTATCTTTATATTTTACTTTTATATAATCTTTTGTTACTCCGTCTGCTTTTATAGTATTAACACCTATGTATTCTCCTATACCATGTGTTTTATGTACGACATAGTCTCCTATTTTCAAGTCTGAAAATATTACTGTTTCGCCCTCTTTAAAGTTTTGTGATAGACGTGTTCTTTTCTTTTCTCTACTTACAAATAATTCTGAAGCTGAAATAACAAGTAAGTTTAAGTCATAGCTTTCAAAGCCTGTGGAAATAGTCCCAGATGTAAGAACTGTTACCCCTGGAACTATGTCTGTTTCTAAATTTTCGTCTAATGTATATTTTATATTTTTCTCTTCTAGTAATTTTGATAGTTTTTTAGCATTATCATAATTACCACATAGGACTACTGTTTGTTTTGATTTTTTATTTGCTTTTTGTAATTCCTCAAACAATAAATCCATTGAACTACGAAAAAAGTTGACCTCCCTATAGCTAAAGCTATATCCGTTTCTTTTTGCATGCATACTTTGGACGTCTGTAAATCCAATCTCTTTATTTTCTAAATATATTGTTTGCTTTTCTTTTGTCTTATCTATTATTTTTATATAATCCATTGTTTGTTCTAAAATCTGGATTGGAATTTTTCTTTTTTCAACTAATCCTTTTAATATTGTTTCATTGTCTTTTATTATATTTTCTGATCTCGCTTTTATCTTAGAAATTTCATCTAAAAAGACAATACAATCTTTATCTAGGTAATCTAATATACTTTCTTGCTTATTGTAAAAGAACGTAAAATATTTGTCTATTTTGCTGATATAATCGCCACTTTTTATTTGTTCAATGTCTTCTTCAGCAATATCGTTTAAAACTCCTGCATATTTGCTCTCTTCTATTTTTTTGCAAACTTGTTCTATTGAATTTTCTAATACATATTCAAAAGCTGGATATATTGATGTTTCTTCAAGCATATCAGTTGAACGTTGTGTAAGAATATTAAACTTTCTTATAGAGTCTATTTCATCTCCCCATAATTCTATACGTACACCGCTTTTTGAATTGACTGCTATATCTACGATTCCACCTCTTATGCTAAATTGTCCTTTTCCTTCTATTACATCATATCTTTCATATCCTAAATTTATTAACGTTTCTTTTAATTTGTCCAAGTTTAATTCTTGACCAACTTTTAGATTTAATAAATTTTTATACAATGTTTCTTTGGCTATCATCGGTTGCATAACCGCTTCTATAGTTGTTACTATTACTTTAGCCTTCTTATTTATTATATTATTTAATACTTCTATTCTTTCAAAAAGAGAATCTTTGCTTTCTGTTAAATAGTCATATGCCAAAATTTCTTTTTTAGGAAAATATTCTACACTATCTTCAAAATATGCAAGATCTTTTATTATTTTTTTAGCTTGCAATTCATTATATGTAACAATGCATATTGGTCTTTCTGCATAAAAATATGTTGAATAGGCTAAGTGCACTTTTCCGCTATCTGTTAATCCTGAAATCATCATCGGATTTATTTTATTTTTTACATCCTCTAAGTAGGTTTTGTACTTTTTTACGTTTGGTACAACCTTAACAAGTGAATTCATATGTACTCCTTTATATATCTATTATTTTCATATTAATTATATTAAACTCAGTTTATTATTATATCACACGGATTGCTTTTTTTCAATATTGGGATTTACTAGCATATTTGTTTTTCGTATGAATATTTTTTACTATGAAAAAAATTAGTAACTACTTTTTAACTTTTATTATTATACTTTTTGGAGTTGGATTAATTTTCTTTTCTTCTTCGAATATTGTGGCTGTTAGAAATTCTTTGGATTTATTTTTGAATTCAGTTTTTCCGAGTTTGTTTCCTTTCCTAATTGTGACTGAATTACTTTCTTATACGTCTCTTGTTCCATGGATTTCTTCTAAATTTAAACGTATAATGCCTACTGTGTTCAATGTGTCTGCAATTGGAATTTATCCTTTTATTATGGGAATTATAAGTGGATATCCTGTTGGTGCTAAAATTGTGGCAAATTTACGTGAAGAAAATAAAATTTCTAGAGTTGATGGTGAACGTCTTTTAATTTTCACAAATAATGCTGGTCCCTTGTTTATTATAGGATGTGTTGGATGTGGTATTTATTTAAATTCTTCGATTGGATTTATTTTATATTTTGTGCATTTTTTATCATCTGTAACAACTGGATTTATTTTGGGACATTTTTATAAAAACTCTTATAGAGAAGAATCTGTTAACAGTCAATCATTGAATTTTTCTTCACTTGGAGAAATTATTAGTAAGTGTATTAAAAAAGCTTTTTACACATTAAGCATTGTTTGTGGATTCGTTATAATTTTTTCTTTGATTGTTTCAATGATTGATGCATCTAAAATTTTAACGGTATTTAATAATGTTTGGATTGAAAATCTTTTGTTTGGAATTCTTGAAATCACAACTGGTGTTCAACTTATTTCTTCGATTAAGAGTGCCACTCTTTTCTATAACTTAATTGCTACAGCTTTTTTACTTGGAATTGGTGGAGTGTCTGTTTTGTTGCAGGTTTGGAGTGTTATATCAAAAACAGATTTATCTATAAAACCTTATATTATTGGAAAAATTTTTAATGGATTTGTGTCTGCACTTATTATGATTTGCTTATTAAAATTTTTTCCTATATTCCAATTTTCATTATAAAGAACGATTGCATATTCAATCGCTCCTTTTTCATATAATTGAACTTCCTATTATAAAAAAAACAATGCACAGAAATTTGCTTTGCAAATTTCTGTGCACGAACAAAGACGCGAATTTAAAATATTATAACCAGTGCAAAAGCTATAAATAGTCCGCTTTTGTTCTAAAAAATTATTTTTGTAATGCATATTCTTCTAGCATTTTTATTTCTTCAATTTGATCTAATCTTAAATCATAATTTTCTTCGCTTACTTCTGTTATGTAATTTTTATCTTTCATTCCATGCTTACATAGCCAATCATATTCTTTTCTTAAGTCTTCCTTCCTTTCGTGTTTTCTACCATGTGTTTTTTTGTCTATGTATCCATCATTTTTTATTGCTGATGCAAAATGTACTTGTTTCACATATTTCTCGCAATCTTCTGCTTTTAACTCTTCATCGACCATTTCAATAAGATCTTTTTTGTAGATTCTTGCTTTGCAATTAACATGTGTTGTATCTATACATGTTCTTAAATTTGGATGATCCATATATTTAACAATTTCTAATGCTGAACATTTATTTTTCTCATCCAGTATCATATAAATATTTTCTATAAGCATTGTTACTTGTGTGTTTTCAATTATTTTTAAAAGCTTTGCTAGTTCATCAGCTAAATGTGTTGATATATATTGTTCTTTTGTCCAATATGTATGATATAACAATGTAGTTTTCATATTTAGTTTTTTTGACAATTCAACCATTTTCTTTAATTGTTTTTCTACTATTGTTTTATCTTTCATAATAATCATTTCTAGATTATAATTTGATAATGGTGGGTGTACTACAATTTCTTTTAAATTAGGGTACTCTTTTTTTCTTCTTAGTATTTCATTTTCAAAATTAAACTCTGATGTAATTCCATTTTCATCAAAAAATTGAATTTCAATTCCTTCACTATTTTTTATAATTTTATCCATTTCTTCTCCCACTATTCCTGGACTAATCTTTGGATATATCTTCATTTTCTACTCCTTCTTTCTTCTTATTAATTTTTTGATTTATATATTTTGAAAATATTTTTTAAACTCATTTTAGTTCCATAATTTAATATTGCGTCAGAATAAATTTTTATTGATACTTTAGCTATTATTAAAATACTTATACATAATATTACAACTGAAGAGTTTATTTCTGGCAATTTAGCGCTTCCTACTAATATTCTTAGTGGCATGCAGAAAGGCGCTGAAATTGGGAATATTGAAGCAAATAAGTTAATCTTGCTTGCTGGATTCATCATTGAAAAATAAGCTAAGTAAAATCCTATTACTGCCAATATCGCTACTGGTGTATTTGCAGATTGTATATCTTCTGGTTTACTTACCATTGATCCTGTTAGCGCATATAATAATGCATACATTGCATATCCTAAAATGAAGTATATTATAACTGAAACAGCAAATGTTGATGTTACTGCTGACATATCAAATACATTTTCTAATATATCAGATGGTAAAAATGATTTTGCAGAAATAAATGCTACTCCTGCTATTATTATTATTTGAAGTAATCCAACTAATCCTATACCAATAGTTTTTCCTAATACTATTTGTTTTGGTGATGTTGATGTTACTAAGGTTTCTATTATTTTAGATGTTTTTTCTGTTGTTATTGATGTTGACACTTGATATGCACAGAAATAAATTGCATAAAATAATACTATACTAAGCATCATTGCTATAAAAGTATTTCCTGAAGCTGCATTTTCATCTGTTTGAATTACATTTATATCAAACTGTGTGAACATTTGTTGTAATTGTTCTTGTGTTAATCCAGCTTTTTGAATTTGTATTGCTGTATATTGTGTTGAAAAATTTTTGATTAAATCTTCTGGAACTGATTGTCCCATCATTAAGCTTTCAACTATATAATCTATTTTTATTTTTTCATTTTCTTTACTGAATTTTAAGCATGAATCAAATTCTTCATTTTTAAGTTTTTCTTTTATTTCATCTTCTGATAAATTTTCTTTTATGATTGTGTATTCATAATCTGAATCTTCATTGTCTATTTTTATTAATGATTCTCCAAATATGTTATCGTTGTCCATTATTAATATTTTTTCTTTGTTGTCATTTGGACTTGAAAAATAATTTATCATATTAGGCACATTAAATCCTATTATTATTATGCCAATTATTATTAACATTGATATTATAAATGATTTTCTTTTAATTGCTTCTTTTACTGTAAATTCTGCAACTGTTAATATATCTCTCATTCTTGTTCACCTACCTTTTCTATGAAAATTTCATGAAGTGTAGGCCTTATAAGTTCAAATTTATTAATTATTATTTTTCTATTTATTATTTCTTCAAGTAATTCATTAGCTTGTTCTTCATTATTTATTGCTACTATATATTTTCTTTCTGTTTGTTCTTTTATTTCTAATCCTTTATCTTTAATTAATTCACTAATATCTGATTTTGTATCTATTTCTATCTTATTTACTTTATATGAGTCTTTTATTTCGTTCAAATTTCCTTTTAATATTGTTTTTCCTTTGTTTAATATAACTACATCTTGGCAAAACTCTTCTACTGAATTCATTTGGTGACTTGACATTACGATGTATTTGCCTTCATCTACTAGTTCTAATATTATATTTTTTAATAGTTCTGTATTTACAGGATCTAAACCACTGAATGGCTCATCTAGAACAACTAATTCTGGATTGTGCATAACTGCAGTTATGAATTGGATTTTTTGTTGATTTCCTTTTGATAATTTTTCGGCTGTTTGGAATTTATACTCTGTCATTTTCATTTTTTCTAGCCAATAATCTATGCTTTTATTTGCCTCTATTTTTGACATTCCCTTAAGTTTTGCCAAATACTCTAACTGGTCAACTACTTTTGCTTTTGGATATATTCCTCTTTCTTCTGGTAAATATCCAAATTTAACATTTTTTCTATCTACAGCTTTTCCATTCCAAGTTATTGTTCCTGTATCTTTTTTTATTATCCCCAGCATCATTCTTATAGTTGTTGTTTTGCCAGCACCATTTGTTCCAAGTAGTGCAAATACTCCTGGCTTGTCAATTTTAAACGAAATGTTATCAACTGCTTTTTTATCTATAAATGTTTTACTAACATCTTTTAGTTCTAATCCCATAACTATCCCCTTTTTATTAACATCAGTTATCTATTTTCTCTATAAATTCTGACATAAATTCTATAATTCTATAATATTTATACATATATTCTTTTGTTTCTTTATCATTTGTAATTGGTTTAGTCAAAATTTCATTATCAAAAAATCTAAAGAATACTAATTCTTTGTTTATCATGTATTCAAATTTTACTTTAGTTTCTTTTGAAAAGTCTTCTACAAATTTAAGAACATCATCAGTTAGAATTTTTCTTGCGTTATCTATTTTTTCTGCATACATGTATAGGTCTTGATTTGGAATTTCATATTTTTCCTTTTTGTTATTTTTACTATTAACTCTCATAACGTCAATTTCATCTACTGACTTATTTAATGTTCCGTATACAAATATTCCTCTAAATAATTCTTTACTGTTAGATTTTACAACTATATTAGATAATGAAATTGAGTGTCCATTTCTTGTTCCTGAAATTACGCCTTGTGATTCTAGTTCTTTATATATTCTATTAAATCCAGATTTTCTATAATAGCTTCCTGATAATTCTTCGTCTTTTTCATATATAAATCCATCTTTAATATGAACTGCTAATTCAGATAAAGCAACTTCACTAAATTGATTTTGCTTTTCTATTATTCTTCTTTCGTGTTTAAAAGAATAAAATGTACAATATAAAAACATCATTGCTGCTACTGTGATAAAAACACATTTTGCATTTGATGATGGAGCAAAAAAAGCAATTATTAAACTTACTATAATAATTCCAATTATAAGAGCTTCTGATTGTCTTATATCATTTTTATATTCTCTTAATTTTTCCTTTTCTTTTGCAATTTTTTCATTTGTCCATTCATAAATTTTCTCGAATTCTTCTCCCATAACATACCTACCATCTTTCGTAATATTTTGATGAAATTATATCACACAAAAAATTTTTTTACTATAGTTTGTTTAATAAAATAGAAAAAGGTAGTTTTAAAAACTACCTTCTTTATAACTTTATAATATTAAAATTCATTTTCTATTATTGATTTTAATGCTTCAATTGATTGTAAGTCTTTTAATAATTTTTCTGCTTTTGTTTGTGCATCTTCTTGATATTGTTGTAATCCCTCTTCGTCTTTTATATCAATTGATTCGCTTGATGAAACTTTTGGTATTGATACTCCACCAATTTTTATATTGCTTGTCATATTCATTGACATTTTAGCTGTTAAATAATCTGGTGCATCAACATCTACTGAAATTGTAGTGTTGTCAGCATATTCTTTATCTTCGTTTTTCTCTATATCACTTGAGATTGATACTGTACCACTTCCATAAGATCCTGCATTTACTGCTAATGAAATTTCTGCTTTTGATTTTTCTGTTGTATATTTAATTTCTAAAGATATATCATCTGATGATTTTTGTCCTAATTGCTCTTTTACAAATTTAGATACTTCGATTTTTAAGCTTGCTCCATTTTTTTCCTCTTTTAATTTTATAGTTGCAATTTCAGCTGAAATTCCTTGAGCATTAACTGATATTGTTGTTGTAGTATCTTCTTTATTAAATGTTGTTTCTAAGCTTACTTCTGTATCTTCAACATCTAAAATTATGTCTGTTCTATATACATTTGTATTAGATGAATATACAACTAATTTGATATTTGCAGAAAAATCTGCATCATCTATTTCTTCTTTTATTTTATCTATATTGTTGTATAGTTCGTCAACAGCATTAGTTATTTCTTTTGCTGTGCTTGTTTCTCCTGATGATTTCATTACATCTGCATATGATTGTGCTGCACTTGTTAATATTTCTTTTAATTGATCATCTTTCGCAAAAGTATCTAGATAATTTTTTGCTAATTTCTTTATGTCTTTTTCATTTAGTTTTAATGTTAATTTTGTACATTTTTTCTCTTTTCCGTCAACTTCAACTGTACCTTTTTCAGATTTTATATCTTTGCTTTTTTCGTTTACATAGTCTTTTAAAATTTTTGAATATTTTTCATTAATTTCTTTTTGTGTTTTTTCATCTATTTGTACAGATTTTGATATTTCACTAAATTGATTAATGCTTTCTGAAATTGTTTCTTTTAAATCGTCAAGATCTAATCCATTTTCATCAGCTAAATCTTTTAAATCATCTTCTGAAATAGTAATCCATTTAGAACTAATTTGTTCTGATCTTAATGCTGCTTGTGATCCATCATATAATGCTTCACCAGATACTTCTACTGAATCTAGTTTTCCGTTTAATTTAATATATGCTGATTCTTTTCCATCATATCTAATATTAGTAGCTATTTTACTTTTGTTAATTAAGTCTACTACTGATTTTACAGTTGATTTTTCTGATGATGTTAATCCATCAACTTCTAATTTATCAACATTTGCTGATATTTCTGTTGAAGCCTCTATTGCAGAACCTTTTTCAAGATTGTCAAATAATTTTATATCTAAATTATTTTTTTCTGCATTTTTGCTTAATTCATCAAATGGTTTTGTATATGCTTCACTTAATTTTTCTATACCAGAAACCATTTTACTCTTTTTACTAAAATTAAGATTAATTTTTCCAGTTGCTGCTAATATTCCAATAACAATTGCTATTACTGCTATTATTGCAATTATTATGGATATAATTTTTACTGCTTTTTTTGGTTGTTTAATTTTAGTTTCTTTCTTTTCCTCTTCCATGTTCCCCTCCATAAATTATATATTTTTTTATAATGCTATTTTTTTATGCATTATTAATATTAAAAACTTTATCTAAACGTGTAGTCTTGTTTATATTCTTTCTCTCCAATTTTAACTTCTACACTTATTGAAGCTTTTTCAGTACTTAAATCTGTTGCTCTATGATATGTGACTTTAAAGTTTGACACATCATCAACTATTTTTGTTTTATTAAAATATATTCTTCCATTAATATATCCAATTACGTTACCATCACCAAATTTTATCGCATTACCAGATTCATTAACATTATCATTTTTAGAAAATACATAGTCGCTTACCACTCCTCCTGTCATTCTTCCTACATCTGCTGTTGCTTTGTCTCTTTTTACTTCAGATAATATACTATAATTTAATAAACTAAAGTCGCTTGATGCTTTATTGGCTGAATCAACGCTATTTAAATTTCTATTAAATATACCTGTTATTCTTCCTATAATTATCATTACAGTTAATAATACTGCAATATATGTAAGTAAACTAATTAAAGTTACACCTTTTTCTGATTTAAGTATCATAAATTCACCCCCTATAATAATATATTAAATGAACTCTTTTATCAACTCTTTTGCTAAAAAAAAAGATAGTTAAATATTCTTTAACCATCTTTTTATACATTGCTAGCTTAAAGTATTTTAAATTATTGTAATTCAACAACTGCTCCAGCTTCAACAAATTTAGCTTTAATTTCTTCAGCTTCAGCTTTTTCAGCTCCTTCTTTAACTGTTTTTGGAGCACCTTCAACTAAATCTTTAGCTTCTTTTAAACCTAATCCTGTAACGTCTCTTACAACTTTGATTACAGCTATTTTGTTAGCTCCTGTTTCTTTTAATACGACATCAAAGTTTGTTTTTTCTTCAGCAGCTGCAGCTGCTCCACCAGCTACTGGTGCTGCAACTGCTGCTGCAGATACTCCGTATTTTTCTTCAATTCCTTTAACTAATTCTGATAATTCAATAACTGTTAAGCTATCGATTTCTTCTAATATTTTTTCTATTTTTTCCATTATAAAAATCCTCCTAAAATTTTATTTTAATTATTTTTTCTGCAATTACTCAGCAGACTCTTTTTGTTTTGCTACTTGATCAAGTGCAACTGCAAGTTTTGAAATGTTTCCAAGTAATGCACCAGCAAGTTGTGCAATAAGTACTTCTCTTGATGGAAGTTTTGCAAGTGCAATTAATTCATCGCAAGGTACTACTTTACCGTCAATTACACCAGCTTTAATTTTGTAGAAATCATTATTTTTTGAATATTCATAGATTGCTTTTAATGAATCTAAGTATCCGTCTTCTGACATAATAACAGCTGTAGGTCCAGCTAAAAATTCATCTAATCCTTCAATTTTGCATTCTGCTAATGCTCTTCTTGTAATGTTATTTTTTATAACACTGTAGCTTCCATTAGCTTCTCTTAATTTTTTTCTTAATTCTGTAACATCTGCTACGTTAATTCCTCTGTAGTCTGTTAAAAGAATTAAAGATGATTTTTGCATTTTTTCAGCTAATTTCTTAACTTCTTCTTCTTTTTGTTTTAAAATTACTTCGCTAGCCAAAATTACACCTCCTATTTAATTTATTAATTATTATTTATTACAAAAAAACTTCAATTCGCCAAATCTCGAGGCAAATTGAAGTCGTTTATTTTATACTTCACAATTTAACCTCGGTAGGACTTATTGTTGCCTACTGTCTTTGGCTAATTAATTTTATTATTTTTGGTTTATGTATAAACCAGGTCCCATTGTAGTAGAAATTGACACACTCTTAATATATTGTCCTTTTGCTGCTGCTGGTTTTGCTTTGATTATTGCATCTATAATACAGTTATAGTTTTCTAATAATTTGTCAGCTCCAAATGAAACTTTACCAAATCCTAAGTGAATTATATTAGTTTTGTCTAATCTGTATTCTACTTTACCAGATTTAATTTCAGCGATTGCTTTTTTAACGTCCATTGTAACTGTTCCAGATTTAGGGTTAGGCATTAATCCTTTTGGTCCTAATACTTTACCTAATCTTCCGATTACACCCATCATATCAGGTGTTGCAACTATAACATCATAGTCAAACCAGTTTTCTTTTTCTATTTTAGGTACTAATTCTTCTGCTCCAACGAAATCTGCTCCAGCTTCTTCAGCTTCTTTAGCTTTGTCACCTTTTGCAAATACTAAAACTTTTTGTGTTTTACCTGTTCCATTTGGTAATACAACTGTTCCTCTAACTTGTTGGTCAGCATGTTTTGAATCAACACCTAATTTAACATGTAATTCAACTGTTTCGTCGAATTTTGTTTTTGGCATTTTTTCGATTACTTCTAAAGCTTCTTTAGCTTCATAAGCTTTTGCTGCATCTACTAATTTAGCAGCTTCTTGATATCTTTTTCCTTTTTTCATAAATTCCTCCCGTGGTTCTAACGAATTAAATAATTAATTCTCCCAATTTTTTATAAATTTGAATATATTAGTCTATTACAACAACACCCATAGATCTTGCTGTTCCAGCTACCATACTCATAGCTGCTTCTACTGAAGCTGCGTTTAAATCTTCCATTTTTTGTTCAGCGATTGCTCTAACTTGTTCCTTTGTTATTTTTGCAACTTTATCCATGTTTGGCTTTCCAGATCCTTTTTGGATTTTTAAAGCTTTTTTGATTAAAACTGCAACTGGTGGAACTTTTGTTACAAATGAGAATGATTTATCTTTATAAACAGAAATAACAACTGGTATGATCATACCTGGTTGGTTAGCTGTTCTATCATTGAATTCTTTAACAAATTGCATGATATTAACACCGCTAGATCCTAAAGCTGGTCCAACTGGTGGAGCTGGTGTTGCTTTTCCTGCTTCAATTTGTAATTTGATTACATTAACTACTTCTTTCTCTGCCATTTTACTGCACCTCCTTTAAAATGATTTCTAATCAATTTTTTGCACTTGTGAAAATTCAAGTTCTACTGGAGTTTCTCTTCCAAACATAGATACTAAAACTTTTACTTTATGCTTTTCTTTATTAATTTCTTGTACTACACCAATGAAGTTTTCAAGTGGTCCATTCATAACTCTTACGTTATCATTAACATCATAGTCGATATTAACTGGAACATCATCAAATCCCATATTTCTAATTTCTTCATCAGTAAGTGGAATTGGATCTGTTCCTGACCCTACGAAACCTGTAACACCTCTCGTATTTCTAACGATATACCAAGATTCTTCTGTTACAATCATTTTTACTAAAACATATCCAGGGAAAACTTTTTTCAAATTAGTTTTTCTTTTTCCATCTTTAATTTCAACTTGTTCTTCCATAGGGACAACAATATTAAAGAAGAAATCTTCTAATTCTCTATTTTTAATTGTTTTCTCTAAATCCGTTTTAACTTTGTTTTCGTATCCAGAATACGTATGAACTACATACCACTTTGGCTCTAAGCTATTATCACTTTGAGACATTTTTGAAGCCTCCTTTATTTTAGATATTATTCAGCAGTTCCTTCTTCTGTTGTTACATTTTCCTCAGCATTTTCAACTGCGTTATCTTCAGTAGTTGTTGTTTCATCTGTTGAATTTGTATCTGTAGCTTCTGCATTTGTTGTGTTATCTTTATTTATAGAGCTTGATGCTTTTGTAACTATAAATTCATAACCTTTGTCAAATGCAAAGTCTAATACAAATACTATTGCAGATATAATTAAAACTATTGCAATAACTACTGCTGTTTTAGTTGCAAGTTGTTTCGCTGTAGGCCAAGTAACTTTTTTTAATTCTGCTTTAAAATCCTTGAAGAAAGTTTTGTTATCTTTCTTTTCTTTCTTATCTTTAATCTTTTTTGTATCTTTAGCCATTCTTTTTCCTCCTTAAAGGACTATTTTGTTTCTTTGTGTGTTGTACGTTTTTTGCAAAATTTGCAATACTTAACTATTTCTAGTCTGTCTGTGTTATTTCTCTTATTTTTTTCTGTCATGTAATTTCTTCTCTTACATTCTGTGCATTCTAATGTTATAGACTCTCTAGGTCCTTTTGCTGCCATCTACTACACCTCCGTTTTATTTTTGTGAAGTTTTTTATATTTATTCTCAACGATGTGATGCATGAACAAATCATGCTTTAATACTTTATCACAAAACATATATATTGTCAACATTTTAGCGATTTTTTTGCTTCTTTTTTTTCTTTTTTTCAACAGAGAATCCAAATTTTCCTATTTTGTGCCCTAATTCATAATATCCTCCGTTAGCATATGCTATTAAATTGCATTTACTTATGTCAAATGATCCCTTTTCATTTATGTATTTTTCATCAGCATCTATTGACATTACATCTGCTATGAACATGTGATGAGAACCAAATTCTTTTATATCTGTTACTTTACATTCAATTGATACAGGTGATTCTTTTATTGCTGGTGCACTAACAAACTCACATTCTTCTTTAGTTAAATGCATCTCTTTAAATTTATCAACTTTCGCTCCTGTTTTTACTCCGCACCAATCTGTTGCATATGCTAAGTCTTTATTAGTTAAATTTATTACAAATTCTTTTTTCTCTTTTATTATATTATATGAATATCTCTCTGGTCTAATAGATATATATACCTTAGCTGGATTTGTATTTAAAATTCCTGTCCATGCTACTGTTATTATATTCGAGTTCTCCATATCTCCACAAGATACCATTACAGCTGGTATTGGATATATAAATGTTCCTGACTTCCAAATTTTTTTAGCCATTTATCTTTCCTCCGGTTGTTTTGTTCTTTTTTTATCTAATCTTATCCTTATTGCTTTATCTTCTGGATCTTCTTTTCCTTTTTCTTTTTTGTAATTTTCGAATTCTTTGGCTAAGCATAATTTATCCTGATCATGATATACCACATATTCTCTTGATTGTTTATCAACATATACCTCTCCAATATATCCGCCATTATGCTCTATTGCTTCATCCATATTTAATGTTGATAATAAAACATCATTATTATATCTTATATATTCTAAATCAACTTGTGCGTTTGTTAATAGTTGTGTATTTATATTTCCATATACAACGAACTCTTCTCCATTTCTTTCTTCATTCCATTTGTTCTTATTTAAATCTTTTCTTTTTTTAGCAACTTCTTCATTTTTATATGTTTTTATAACTTTATATTCTTTTAATTCGTAAGGGCTTCTAACAGTAACGTCTCCGTCCTTCTTTCTAAATCTACCATATCCCAAGTCACCTGTTTGGATTATAAATAGTTCGTCGCCATCTGAATTATGTGCTAAGTAACTTGGAGTTTGATAACTTCCATTTTTTCTTTGTACATATTTCTTTTCTGGGATATATGTTATTTCTGCAAAATTCTTTGGTATGTAACGTTGCTCTTGATTTGGATCAAAATTAAATAGTAATATTTCATCTAACTGTAATTTATAATTTTCATCTTCTAAATTTCTGTGTGCATCTCTTAGTATATCAAATAATGTTTTATTTTTTATCACATATTCTTTGGTAATTTTATTATTTTCAATTTGATTTGCTAATTCACTATTCCACCATGATATCATTTTTTCATACTGATCATTCACTTCTTGAATTGGTGATCTAACTGGTACTTTTAAATCTTTATATTCGTTATATTTTCTGGGATTTAGTTCTCTTTCTTCTTTTTGTTTTACATATTCTTTTTTTGATTGTTGCTCGATATTATGAGCTAATTCAATAATTTCCTGCTTTTCAAATAATCTGTCTTCATCTGCATTTGTTTCAGGATATTTTTCCTTATATGCAATATATAACATCATATATGCCATTTTGATTTGTAAAATCTCTTCAAGTTTTAAAGTTTCTGAATCTGCTTTAAAGTTATTCTTTAGAGATTTTTCCATCGTATTCATTCTACTTTTTATTTCATTTAATGAGATTAAGTGTTGTCTTTCAATCTTGGCTAAGTTTCTTGTTAGTTGTGTAATGTAATCTTTATTAAGCCCTATTTTTTTCATCTTATTCTCCTTTTATCTTAAATGTTTTTCGTATTCCTTACATGCGCATAATTTATCTTGATAATGATATACGTCATATTTTCCGTTATCATTTTGTACTATTTCCCCAATATATCCACCATTGTGTAATTGTGCTTGTTCTAAATTTAAATCTGAAAATAATATATCAGCGTGTAGTGCTGTAAATTCTGGATCACTTGTTAAATGAGCTATATTTAAGTCTGTAAAAATGTTAAATTCTCTTTCTGGTATATCTTTATCATATTCTAAATCAATCATACTTTTATATTCTTTTTTTACTCTATAATTTTGTAATGTGTAATTATCTCTAAATGTATTTTTACCTGAGCCTGTATTAAATTTTTCATAGCCTAATGTACCTATTTTTTGAAACATTATTATATCATTAAATCTATTTTTCATTTTGTATATATCACCATTTTGCTCTGGGATATATGATAATCCATTTATTCCAACACGTGAATATAAGCTTTCTTGGTTTGGTTCAAAATTTATCATAATTTCTTCATCAATGCTTCTTTTTAGCTTAGGACTAGATAATATTTCAAATGACTGTTTCTGTAATAAAAATGTAGCAAAGCATTCTATTATTTGTTTTGGATCAATTTCTCTTTTATTTTGTTCTGAATCTAGCATTCTGCTTAATACATTTAATTGTCTTTCATATCCTAATATTATTTCAACATGTGTAGCTGAATTTCCTAATAATAAATTTTGATATGGATTTATATGAGAACATTTACTTTTATTTTTTTCTCTAAGAACTTCTTTATAACTTTCTGCACTTTTAAAAACTTGTCTAGCCATATCTCTTAAATCATTTTTTCCTACTTCATAGTCTTCACTATAGTCTTCTAATATTTTCTCTAAGCATAAATATGAAAATTTCAATTTTATTTTATCTTCTAGTTTTTCATATTCTTGTCGGCTTTTTCCAAATAAAAATGCTGAATCTATTAATGCTATATATGATTCTTTTATTTGCTTTTTATTTATTGAATTAGCTTCTTCTTTTACAGCTTTTGTTGTTGTTAATTGTTTTACAAAATCTAATTCTATTGACATTTTCTTTCTCCTCGCGTTTTCCTAGTTATTATATTTTATCATATGGTGAATATTATTCAATATTGTTTTTATTACATATTTATTACATTTTTATAAATTTTATAAATAACTATATATTTTTTTATTTTAGATATTTTTTATATTTTGAATTTTCATCCTGCTTATTTATATCTTATTTTTTTATTTCTTATATTTACTACTTGCCTTTTGTAGATTACTAATTTTATATCTATATTTGCTACTTTTCTTTTTATTGATTACTAATTTTATATCTATATTTGCTACTTTTCTTTTTATTAATTACTAATTTTATATCTATATTTGCTACTTTTCTTTTTATTGATTACTAATTTT
>OLGZ01000966.1_pt1 | contig 18912 bp, 18 predicted proteins | sample 1605981 | NCBI WGS metagenome assembly OLGZ01 (sample SAMN03283291) | human gut metagenome | biome: human-associated habitat; material: feces | host: Homo sapiens | place: Peru | collected 2012 | reverse complement strand
AGACTGGGGGCAAAAGATCCGCTGCCCAGCCGCAGACGATTTATTCAGAGTTTCCCTAGGATTTTTGAACTTACTCGGGGATATAGACGTTCTGCTCCCGGAGCTTAACACGGATGTCCTTGGCGTCCACGTCCTTCACATCGATGCCCTTGGCGGCGGCGATGGCGGCGGCGGTGCCGCAGGCCTGGCCCATCAGCATGGCGGTGGGAATGACCCGGAGCATTTCGATGGCACCCCAGTCGCCGGAGATGCACCGGCCGGCCACCAGCAGACCCTTGTTCTTCTTGGGCAGGAAGCAGCGGTAGGGAATCTCCTTCAGGGGGTCGTCCACGTTGAACTGACGGTAAGGAGGCTGAGCCACCACCACACGATCGTCATAGTGGGCACCGGCGTGAAGCTCCTTGCGGGTAATGATGTACTCGCCGTCCAGCATCCGGCTGCACCGGGTTCCCAGCTGGGGAGAGGTGTCCATGACCACGGCCTTCTCGAAGCCGGGCACGTTCTTGCGGAAGTAATCCAGGGTCTTGAGCATAGCGTCCCGGGTCTCGATCTCCACCTTGGCCAGATCCTTGATGTCGATGGCACTGCCGGCGGTGGTGTTGTTGAACCAGACCACGTTGTCGATGCTGCTGCGCATATAGAAGCCCTGAGGCAGCTCGCCGAAGCTGTAGCCCCCCCGGATGCCGCCCAGCGCCTTCAGATCGTCGTTGATCTTCTTGCCGGTAGCCGGATCCTCCAGGAATTTCTCCGCCCGCTCGCAGTCCACATTGCCTACCCGGAACACCAGACCCAGGGGCAGGTTGCCGATCCGGTAATCCTCACCGGCAGAGGCGAACACGTCGCCGTCGCCGGTGCAGTCGATGGTGGTCTTGGCGAGAATTGCCTGACGGCCGGACTTGGAATCGAAGATGGCGCCCTTCACGGCTCCGTCCTCCACATAGGCCTTGGAGAACCAGGCGTGGAGCACCGGCTGGACACCGGCCTGCCGAACCATGTCGTTGGCCACGCACTTCATCATCTCCGGATCCAGCACCGGGCTGTAGCGGACGATCTTGTCCTCGCCGCCGGTAGCGCCGTAGCGTCTCCACTTGAGAATCTCGTTCACATTGTCGCTGCCCCAGACTTCCTTAGGAGGCTCGATGATGCCGTCTACCTTCCGCAGCCGCTCAATGATCTCCTCCACCTGACCCTTGATGACCAGGTTGCCCTTGCCGTCGCACAGGCAGTCCAGTAAGAGCACAAAGCCGCCGGTGGCCATGCCGCCCAGGTAGCCGTAACGCTCCATCAGAACCGTCTTGGCGCCGCATCTGGCCGCGCTGACCGCAGCGCACAATCCCGCGGGGCCGCCGCCGACAACCAGCACGTCCGCTTCGGCGTATACAGGAATCTCCTGCTTTTCTTCTACGATAAAGCTGTTCATCTTGCTTAATCTCCATTCGCATCGTAATTTCGGCCCGATGTAATCGGTTACATTCTTTCTACCACAGACCTGATTATTTTTCAACCCCCAATTTAATTTTCACTGTCACTTTCTGCTTTTTACACGATTGGAATCGTTTGCTTTTGTGCATCATACACAAAAGCAAACGCCTTTTCTTTACCTTGCAAGCCAGTAAATCCCGCAAATCTCCCGGGTAAATGTAAACTGTTCCATAGCTGTTTCACAGAGATACGCTCCGTTCCCCCATGCGTTTCTGCGCAAATTGCCAGATATATGTTCAAGAAATTAGATAGTTTTCACAAAATATTATCCGTTCTTGACTTCTAATTTGCAATGCTCTATAATTGATATAGAAATTAGTGAAACCCCCGTTTTTACTCTATTTCCCATTTATCTGGAACAGAAGAGAGAAAACAATGTAACGCATTTACATTGCGGACGCGAAAAATGCCAAATTTGAAAGAGAGGAGACTGTGCTTCGGTGAATATTAAGGATATCGCGCTTCTGGCGGAAACCTCCGTAGCCACCGTATCCCGAGTGATCAATAATGAGGACAACGTGTCCCCCCAAACCAAGCGGCGGGTTCTGGAGGTCATTGAAACCACCGGCTATCAACCCAACATGGTGGGCCGGGCTCTGCGCTCCCGAAAAAGCGGAAAGATCCTGGTGCTCATTCCCTCCATGGCCAACCCCTATTTTTCCCGGATGCTGGAGGGTGTGGAGAATCGGGCCCAGGTCAAGGGCTACGACACCATCGTCTGCATTACCCACCGGGATGCCCAGGTGGAGAACCGGTATCTGGAGCTGCTGAAGACCAAGCAGGTGGACGGCGCCATCAGCTTCACCATCGCCATGTCGGAAGCCAAGCTTCAGGTCATCTCCAAGAATTACCCCTATGTCCAGTGCGGCGCCAAGGTCAGCAGTCCCAGCATTCCCTGCGTGTGCATCGACGATGCCGCCGCCGCCCAGGAGGTGGTGTCCTACTTCGCCAAGGCCGGTCACAGCCGCATTGCCTTCATCAACGGCAGCTTCTCCCGGATGTACGAGGTGGAGCGGGATCAGGGCTACCGGGCGGGCCTGGCCGCCAATCAGCTTCCCTTCCGGCAGGAATACGCCGTTACCTGCGACTACGATGTGATGGGCGGCTACAACGCCTGCGAAAAGCTCATGGCCCTGCCGGAGCCTCCCACCGCCATTTTCACCACCTGCGACCAGACCGCCGGCGGCGTGTGCAAATACCTGCTCAAGCACGGAAAAGAACCGGGCAAGGACGTAGAGGTGGTGGGCTTCGACGGCACCTTCCTGTCCGACATGTGCACCCCCGCCATTTCCTCCGTCAAGCAGCCGGGCTATGAAATGGGTAAAACTGCCTTCGATCTGCTCTTTGAGCGGATGTCCGACCCCAAGTCCGTGGTCAAGCGCATTACCATGCTCCACACCCTGGTGCATAAGGAAACCACCCATCCCGACAAAGCCGTCTCTGAATAACTTTTCCTCGAAAGGAGAAATACCATGATCGTTGATACCCTTGACAACATCAACTTCTATTTCGGCATGTCCCGGGAGCTGGACGCGGCTCTGACGGTGCTGAAGCACTACAATCTGTCCCTGCTGGATCCCGGTGACTACTATGACTTTCCCATCGCCGGGTGCAACACCACCCTGAAAATTCTGGAGCCGGAGATCGTCACCGACGAGAACGCCATCCCCTGGGAATACCATGAAAATCAGATTGACGTGCAGTGTGTCCTCACCGGCGGCACAGAGCTCATCGGCTACGCTCCCCGCAGCAAGCTCTCCGGCTGGAAATACGACGAGAGCCGGGACACCGCCTACACCACCGCCCAGTGCAACTATCTGCCCATCCGGCTGGATGAAAACGATTTTGCCATTTTCTTCCCCCAGGATGCCCACCGGAAAATCCGCAGCAGCGGTTCCGAGGGCTACCGGAAGCTGGTTCTGAAAGTACCCATCAGCGGCTTCAAACTGCCCAAGAATCTGTAAGGAGGCAGCTATGGACTACATTCCCGCTCCCGACCGCTACGAGACCATGTCCTATCGCCGGTGCGGCAAAAGCGGCCTGATGCTTCCCGCCCTGTCCCTGGGCCTGTGGCACAATTTTGGGGATATCACCCCCTTCGGCACTCAGCAAAGCATTCTGCGCAAGGCCTTTGACCTGGGCATCACCCACTTTGACCTGGCCAACAACTACGGCCCGCCCTACGGCGAGGCCGAGCGGAATTTCGGCATCCACATGGATCGGGACTGGCGCGCCCACCGGGACGAGCTGGTGATTTCCACCAAGGCCGGCTACGACATGTGGCCCGGCCCCTACGGCGACCACGGCAGCCGGAAATACCTGATTTCCAGCCTGGATCAGTCCCTGAAGCGGATGCACCTGGATTATGTGGACATTTTCTACCACCACCGGCCCGATCCGGATACCCCCATTGAGGAAACCATGGGGCTCTCGATCAGATCGTCCGCAGCGGCAAGGCCCTCTATGTGGGCATTTCCAATTACTACGACCCCCGGCAGGCCAAAACCGCCATTGAAACCCTAAAGAAGCTGGGCACACCCATGCTCATCCATCAGCCCCGGTATTCCATGCTCAGCCGGGTGCCGGAGCAGGGGCTGTTCGACGTTCTTCGGGAGCAGGGCGTGGGCTGCATTGCCTTCGCCCCTCTGTGCAACGGCGTTCTCACCGGCAAATACTTAAACGGCATTGCCCCGGATTCCCGGGCAGGCCACGACCCCCGATATCTGAAGCCCGGCATGATTACCCCGGAAAAGCTGGAGATTGTCCGGCAGCTGAAGGAAATCGCTGACCGCCGGGGCCAATCCATGGCTCAGCTGGCCCTGCAATGGGTGCTTCGGGACAGCGTCGTCACCAGTGCCCTCATCGGCGCCAGCCGCCCGGAGCAGTTGGTGGAGAACGCAAAGGCTCTGTCCTTCCCCGCCCTTTCTCAGGAAGAATTGGCACAGATTGAGGCTATTCTCGCTTCCAATGTGTAATCCATTTACAACGCGGCACAGGCACCACCGAAAGATGATGCCTGTGCCGCGTTCTGTTTACTTCTGTCTTTCCGCAAAGTCCTGATCGATCTTCTGCTTCCAATCCGCCGCCAAGGGCGCGGCGCAGGTGCGAATCTGGTGCACCGCCTGGCAGACGGATTCGTAGACCACTGCCGTGCCCTTGCTGTCCGCATGATAGTCCGCGGCGCACTCAGGCCGGATGCCGAACCGTCCGGCTTCCTCGGCAGCGTCGATGTTGGCACCCAGGAACAGGAATTCCCAGCCGTACTTCTCCTGCTGACGCTGAACCATGGCTCGAACCCGGTCGTAGCTGTAGCGGCGGCTGGCGTTTTCCATACCGTCGGTAGTGATGACGAAGAGGGTCTTCTCCGGCCGGTCTTCCTCCCGGGCGTACTTGTGGACGTTGCCGATGTGATGGATAGCCCCGCCCACCGCATCCAGCAGTGCGGTGCAGCCCCGGACAAAGTATTCCTTTTCCGTCAGCGGCGGAATTTTCTCCAGGGGCACCCGGTCGTGAATCACCTGAATTTCGTTGTCGAAGAGCACCGTGGAGACCAGAGCCTGACCGGGCTCTGCCTTCTGCTTTTCGATCATGGCGTTGAAGCCGCCGATGGTGTCCGCTTCCAGTCCTGCCATGGAGCCGCTGCGGTCGAGAATAAATACGATTTCCGTCAGATTCTTTTTCATAGAAAATTCCTCCATAAATTTGAAATGAGGCCACAGGTTTTGTAACCTTTGTGGCCTCATTATACTTTGTTTTTCCCCAGCTGTGGTCTCTCAGTGAGAGACTCTAGCAGCCCAAACACATTTGGTCAAACTGATAGAGGGCGGCGTTGATCTCGTAGATGTCGTAAATTCCCTTTCGGATGTAGAATTCGATAATCATATCAAAGGTGCTGCTGTGGGACAGGGAAAAGCCCACAGTGCGCAGAAGGTCTTCCGTTTCCGACAGGCTCAGTTCCAAGGCGATGGCAAAAGCCAGCACCGTGGGCTTACTGGGCTTGTACTTGGGGTCGTTGTTGATTTTCCAGAAGGTCTTTTTGCTGACGTTGGCTCGCTTGTAGCACTGAACCTCGGTGATGTGCTTTTTGTCGATGAGTTTCAGCAGGGTCACGGCGAAGGTGTCGTCCTGGTGCTTCAGCCAGTCCTCCAGGCTTTGAGGAGCCGGGGCCTCGCAGGACATCGCTTCTTCGTAGGCAGCCGATTCTACCCTCTTGGGCATGGCGATCCGTCGGCTCCGGCTCTCCGGCATGGGCATTGTCTTACCCAGTGGCTCCATCCGGGCGGAATTCAGGAACCGTTCCAGCTCTCCCCGGCGGCTGACCCGGTAGGCATTCCGGTCATAGACGCACAGGAACACCCGCATATCCTCATCCCGCAAGCTCAGGAAATCCCGGATGGCCTCCGCGGCAACGGACAGCACCCGATCCTTGGGAAAGCCGAAGGTTCCGGCGGAAATCAGCGGAAAGGCAACGCTTTCCGCCCCCAGCTCCGCCGCCCGGAACAGAGCATTCAGGTAGCAGCTTCGCAGAAGCGCCTGCTCATTGGCCCAGCCGCCCTTCCAGACAGGCCCCACGGTGTGAAGGACATATTTGCAGGGCAGGTCATAGCCGCCTGTCACCCCGATTTCGCTGGGTCGCAGCGCTTTCAGCTGTCGGCACTCCTGAGCCAGGTCTGGCCCGGCAGCCTGATGAACAGCCAGGTCTACCCCGCCGGAGCCGGAGAACCGGCTGTCCGTGGGGTTTACGATGGCATCCACCCGCATTTGGGTAATATCACTGTGGACGATGGAAAAGGGCATGGCAGTTCCTCCCTTTCTGAAACCGGTTACTCGTGGAGCTCCAGGGGCAGTCCGTCCGGGTCGTGGAAGAAAGTCATGGCCTTGCCGGTGAAGGCATCCACCCGGACAGGCTCGCAGGGGATACCCAGGTTTTCCAATTCCTTTACCGTTTCCGCCACGCTGTCCACCCGGAAGGCCAGGTGCCGCAAGCCGCAGGCCTCCGGCCGGCTCACCCGCTTGGGCGGGTCCGGCTCGGCAAAAATTTCCAGTTCCGTAGTCTCATTCAGCCGCAGATCCAGCTTCCAGTCTCCCCGCTCCGGCCGGTAGTTCTCCCGAATCACCGGAAAGCCCAGCCTGTCCACATAGAACGCCTTGGCTTTTTGGTAATCGGATACAATAATCGCTACATGATGGATGACATTCAGATTCATAAGCTTACTCCTTTCGGGGATAGAATTCCGCATACCACTGGGCAAACCGCCGCAGGCCGGTTCGCAGGTCGGTGCCGGGCTTGTAGCCGAAGTCCCGCTCCAGAGCGCCGGTGTCCGCATAGGTCACAGGCACGTCCCCGGGCTGCATGGGCACCAGCTTTTTGTGCGCCTCGAAATCGAAGTCTGCCGGCAGCACCTTTGCCAAAACCAACTCTTCGGAAAGAATCCGCACAAAGTCCAGCAAATTCTCCGGATTCTGGTTGCCGATGTTGTAGATGGCGTAGGGCGGAATGGGCAGACCGTCTTCCCCGTCCCGCTTGTCCGGAGCCTTCCCCATCACACGGACAACGCCCTCCACAATGTCGTCCACATAAGTAAAGTCCCGCTTGCAGTTGCCGTAGTTGAAAATCTCGATGGTCTGACCCTTTACCAGCTTGTCGGTAAAGCCGAAATAGGCCATGTCCGGCCGTCCGGCAGGGCCGTAAACCGTAAAGAACCGCAGGCCTGTGGAGGGGATGTTGTAGAGCTTGGAATAGGCGTGGGCCATCAGCTCATCGGATTTTTTCGTGGCCGCGTAGAGAGAAACCGGGTTGTCCACCTTGTCCTCGGTGGAATAGGGCACCTTTTGGTTGGAGCCGTAGACGCTGGAGGAGGAAGCGTAAACCAGATGCTCCACCGGGTAATGGCGGCAGGCCTCCAGAATGTTGAAGAAACCGATCAGGTTGGATTCCACATAGGCATCCGGATTGGTGATGGAGTAACGCACTCCGGCCTGGGCGGCCAGATTCACCGCCACCGCAGGGCGGTATTTCTCGAAAATCTCAAACATCAGGGGCTTATCCGCAATATTCCCCCTGATAAATACGAAGGAAGGATACTTTTCCAGTTCCTTCAGCCGGTATTCCTTCAGGGCCACGTCGTAGTAGTCGTTCAGGCTGTCGATGCCGATTACCGTCGATGACGGGCTTTCCTCACAAATCCGTCTCACCAGATTGGCGCCGATAAACCCCGCCGCTCCGGTGACCAGAATCGTTTTCTTCTCCAAATTCACTTTGCTCATATATCCTCCCGACCGCCAAGGCCTTCCTTCGTTCTTTTTCACCATTGTATTTCCATTTCTGCAAAACGTCAAGCCCTTTCCCCCGGTTCCCGGAGGCGGATATTTCCCGATGAAACAGACAGATTTACTTGCTTTACACCGGAAACTGTGATATATTGTCTCAATATGGGTATTTTACACACACAAGCTTTCGGAGGCTTTCTATGAATAAAAAAATGCAATGTCTGCTGTGCGCCGGGGCAGCCTGCGTACTGCTCTTCGGCTGCGGGAAAAAGCAAACCGTCACTCTTCCCGACCTGACCGGAATCGTCACCCTGCCTGTCCCAACGGAAACCCAGGCACCTACCAACCCCAACGCCGGGGTGGAGGAGCTCACCGCCGTGCTCACCGCGGGAGAAATCTATACGCTGGAACAGTATCCCGACCTGAAAAAGGCGGATTTGTCCGGCAGCACCTGCTACGACACCATCCTCGAATACATGGATGCCCACCCAGGCGTAGAGGTGATCTACACTGTGGATTTAGGCGGCACCACAGTTTCCAACGAGGCTGCCTCTGTCCGGCTGGAGGCAGGAAAATACACCTATGAGGCACTGCTGGAAGGCCTCAAATATCTGCCCAATCTGACCTCCGTTTCCATCAGCGCGGTAAATCTGACGGCGGAGCAGGTGGAAACTCTGCGCAGCACCTATCCGGATATCCCCCTGGAATACACCGTCTCCCTGCTGGGGCAGGATATTTCCACGGATACCGCCACCCTGACCCTGCCCCTGCTCACGGACGAGCAGGTGACGGAGGCCTGCGGCAAGCTGGGGGTTCTCACCGGATTGACCGACGTGACCCTGAGCAATGACCAATCCCTCGAGCAGGTGGCCAAGCTTCAGGACGCCGCCCCCAACACCGTGTTCCACTACAGCTTCTCCCTCTTCGGCAAGTCCGTTTCCACCACCGACGAGGAAATCGTCTACAAAAACCAGGCCATCGGCAATGAAGGAGAAAGCCAGATCCGTCAGGCTCTGCCGGTGCTGGACGGCTGCAAGCGGTTCGTCCTGGACAACTGCAAGCTGGACTACGAGGTGCTGGCCAAAATCCGGGAGGACTTCCGGGATGGCCCCAACGTGGTCTGGCGAGTGTATTTCGGTGTGGACGGCCGGTACAATCTGCTCACCGACGCGGACACCCTCCGGGCGGTGTACAACGTGACCAACGACACCTGCGGCCCCATGAAATACTGCGAAGGGGTCAAATACATGGACATCGGTCACAACGAGTATCTGACTGACCTGAGCTTCGTCAGCGGTATGCCCAATCTGGAGGTGATGATCGCCTCCGGCTGCGCCGTCAAGGAGCTGGTGGGCTTTGAAAACTGCAAGAAGCTGACCTGGCTGGAGCTGGCCTACTGCTACAAGCTGAAAAACATCGACTGCCTTTCTTCCTGCGAGAGTCTGACCTACCTGAATCTCAGCTTCACCGGCGTTTCCGACTATCAGCCTCTGGACGGCCTGCCCCTGAAGCGGTTCGTCTGCCTGAGCCCCAAGGCCAACGCCAAGGAGCAAAAGACCTTTGTAAACATCCACCCCAAGGGGGTGTGCATCACCGTGTTCTACGGCTATTCCAATCCCTACGGCTACGGCTGGCGGTACGACGACAACGGCAAGACCTTCAACGAATACTATAAAAATGTGGTTCGTGTGGCCTTCAATTACGATGAGTTGGAGAAATACCTGCCGAAAGATACCAAATAACCGGTGCTTCCGGATAACGCATGTCATTGCGAACCAGTGCGCACACTGGTGTGGCAATCCGTTCTCTAAAATTCTTCCAAAATATTGCAAAAACCAGGCGGCCACAGGCTGTCCACACCAAAGAAAATCGAAAATCTCCCGAAAAACACATGCAAAGGAGCATCTCCATGAAATACGATTTTACCACCATTTTAGACCGGAAAGGCCACGATGCCCTGGCTGTTGACCAGGTGGGCGCTCCCGGCTCCCCCTACCCCGCCCCCAAGGAGGGCTTCGATGTGATCCCCATGTGGGTAGCAGACATGAATTTCCCCCTGGCTCCGCCGGTTAAACAGGCCATCCTCGATCGGATGGAGCATCCTACCTTCGGCTACTTCCGGGCACCGGAAGCCTACTATGACGCCATTATTCACTGGCAGCAGACCCGCAACGGGGTAGAAGGCCTGAAGCCTGAGAACATCGGCTACGAAAACGGCGTCCTGGGCGGCGTATCCTCCGCCCTGCGGGCACTGTGCGTTCCCGGAGACCGGATTCTTCTGCACAGCCCCACCTACATCGGCTTTACCCACACCCTGGAGGACAACGGCTATCGGATTGTCCACTCCCCTCTCCGGCAGGACATCCAGGGGGTCTGGCGGATGGATTTTGCCGACATGGAGGAAAAAATCCGAAAAAATCAGATTCACACCGCCATTTTCTGCTCCCCCCACAACCCCTGCGGTCGGGTCTGGGAACAGTGGGAGATTGCGCAGGCCATGGAGCTGTTCCGCAAATATGACGTGACGGTGATCTCCGACGAAATCTGGAGCGACATTCTTCGCCCGGGTCTGAAGCACATTCCCACCCAATCCATAAGCCGGGATGCGAAAATGCGCACCGTAGCCCTGTACGCCCCCAGCAAAACCTTCAATCTGGCAGGCTTAGTCGGCAGCTACCACATTATTTACAACCCCACGCTTCTTGACAAATGCGGCCGAGCCGCCGAGCTTTCCGGCTACAACAATCTGAACGTGCTGTCCGTTCATGCCCTCATCGGCGCCTACAGCGCGGAGGGCAGTCAGTGGGCAGACGAGCTTCGGCAGGTCATTGCGGGGAATGTGGATTTCGCGGTGGATTATATCCGCAATCACTTCAACGGCGTATCCCTGTTCCGTCCCGAGGGCACCTATATGCTCTTTATCGACTGCGCCAACTGGCTGGCTGCCCATGGCATGACCTTGGATGAACTGCTGAAAATGGGCTGGGACGTGGGCGTTGTCTGGCAGGACGGCCGTCCCTTCCACGGGCCTACTCATATCCGCATGAATCTGGCTCTGCCCCTGACCCGGGTGGAGGAAGCCTTCCGGAGACTGGATACTTACGTTTTTAACGCCTAAACTGTACCCCATATTGCAAATTCTCGGTAGAAATATGTCATTGCGAACCAGCTCACACTGGTGTGGCAATCCCCCGGATTTTCCGCGAACTACCGGCGAAGCGTAAAGGCTCCCCTTGCTGAACAAGGGGAGCTACCCCAGTGCGCACACTGGGGCTGAGGGGATCAGAACTCCCATTTTTCTGGGCGCTTTCAATGGATGCAATTTTACAATCCCTCAGTCTCGCGCTTGCGGGAGACGCGCGAGCCTTACATAGTGGTATGACTGCCACCGGCAGTCATTATTATTTTAGATTTGCTGCGCAGAGCACCACTCCCTTGACACAAGGGAGCCGTTGGGTGCTCCCGCACCAGTGCATTTTTCGAAGGTGCTCGGAATGTTTCGGGGATTGCCACACCAGTGTGAGCACTGGTTCGCAATGACATGCGTTGTACGTCAGTATTCGGTAAAAAGCAGAGCGACCTCATCCGCCCGACCGGCGCCTTCCCCTCCCAGGGGAAGGCTTAACAAGCAAAACCCCGCCGGGAGGAAATTCCTCCCGGCGGGGTCATATTTTTACGCTTTCTCAGTCTCCGTAGCCCATGGGGTTCTGGGTCTGCCAGCGCCAGGAATCCCGGCACATATCCTCCAGATTCTTCTCGGCCTTCCACCCAAGCACCTGAGCGCTCTTGGTGGGGTCGGCATAGCAGGTGGGCAGATCGCCGGGTCGGCGATCCACAATCTTGTAGGGCAGGGTCAGGTTGTTGGCCTTCTCGAAGGCATGAACCATATCCAGCACGCTGTAGCCGATGCCGGTACCCAGGTTGAACACCTCGCAGCCCGGATGGCCCACCACATACTTCACCGCCGCCACATGACCCTTGGCCAGGTCGACGACATGGATGTAGTCCCGGACGCCGGTGCCGTCGGGGGTGGGATAGTCGTTGCCGTAGACGCTCAGGCACTCCCGGCGACCGATGGCCACCTGGGTGATGTAGGGCATCAGATTGTTGGGAATGCCTCTGGGATCCTCGCCGATCAGGCCGCTTTCGTGGGCGCCGATGGGATTGAAGTAGCGCAGGAGCACCACGTTCCACTCGGGATCCGCATGGCTCATGCCGGACAGAATCTGCTCGGTCATGTATTTCGTCCAGCCGTAGGGATTGGTGCAGCCGCCGGTGCGGGAGGTCTCCCGCAGGGGCATCTCGTTATCCCCGGAGTAGACGGTAGCGGAGGAGGAGAAGATGATCTTCTTGCAGCCTACCTCGCCCATGACCTTGGTCAGCACCAGGGTGGTGTTCAGGTTGTTGTCATAATACCGCCAGGGCTGGGCAACGGACTCGCCCACGGCCTTGAGCCCGGCAAAGTGAATAACGGCAGCGATTTCGTTCTCGGCGAAGATTTTGCGGAGCAGCGCCTCGTCCCGGACATCGCCCTGGTAGAACTTGGGCTTCTTGCCGGTGAGCTTTTCCACCCGCTCCAGGCTCTTGGGGTTGGAATTGCACAGATTGTCCACCACGACCACGCCGTAGCCGCTGTTCAGCAGCTCCACGCAGGTGTGGGAGCCGATGTATCCGGCACCGCCGGTTACCAGAATGTTCATAAATGGCCTCCTTTGTAAATTCAGGATGATTCTTTATGGAAATGCGCTCCAATAGAAGGTGTCATTGCGAACCAGTGCGCACACTGGTGTGGCAATCCCCCGGTTCTTCCGAGAACTATCGGATTCGACCTCATCTGCCCTTCGGGCACCTTCCCCTCCAGGGGAAGGCATGGAGCCACCCCTACATTATAAATAAATGTAAGTTTGCCTGTATTATACTTCTCCGAAGGTTGGATGTCAATCAAAATCAGGCGTACTTGGCCACCACCGCGGCCATCCGGTCGAACTGCGCCTCCATGTCGGACACCAGCTTGAACTGGGTACGGGCTCTATCCAGATTCTGCTCCGGGTAGTGGATGCGGAAATAATGGTCGCCCTCCAAGTAGTCCGTCAGGAACCGGATGCCGCACTCCAGGGTCATGAGTCTCGCGCCCCAGGGCAGGTATTCCAGCTCTGCCTCCGTCAGGCTTCCCTGGGCTCCTTCCAGGAAGCCCCGGGTGTAGGCTTCAAACAGGTCAATGTCGAAATTGACCTTGCCGAGATCCTTCTCGTCCTCCTTGCTGTGGTTGGCGCCGAAGCGGATGGAGTCGCCGAAGTCGTTGATGCTCAGACCCGGCATGGTGGTGTCCAGGTCGATGACGCAGATGCCCTCGTGGGTAGCCCGGTCGATGAGGATATTATTGAGCTTGGTGTCGTTGTGGGTGACCCGCAGAGGCAGCTTTCCCTCCCGCAGAGCGGCAAGCGCCACGGAGCAGTCCGCCTTCCGGTGAAGGACGAACTGGATCTCCTGTTCCACATCCTTGGCACGGTTCCTTTTGTCGGCGGCCAGGGCGGCCTCAAACTTGGCAAACCTGTCCTCGGTATTGTGGAAGTTCACGATGGTCTCGTGGAGGGTTTCCGCGGGATAGTCCTGAAGCAGGTACTGGAACCGGCCGAAGGCTCGGGCGGAGGCCTCGAAAAGCTCCGGGGTCGCGGACTGGAAGCAGTCGGTATTTTCAATGAAGGGGGTCAGCCGCCAGACCTTGCCGTTCTCATCCGTATAGAAATCCCTGCCGTCTCTGGTTTTTACCAGGCTCAGGGTCTCCCGGGCGGGATTCCCGCCGGCAGCGATGATCTTCTTCTTTAAATAAGAGGTAATGCCGATGAAGTTCTCCATCAGCTCCTCCGGATGGGGAAAGGCCGCCCGGCTCATACCCTGGAGAATGAACCGGATAGGATCCCCCTCCTGGGGCTGGCAGACCACGCAGTAGGTGTCATTGATGTGTCCCTGTCCGTAACGCACGGCACCCAGCAGGGTTTCCGGGAAATCGTAGGCACTCAGAACTTTCTGAAGAATCGGATTCTGATAACCTTGGGTAACGTTTTCCATTGCTGCTTCCTCCTTATGTTTTCCACATTCTTTGAATTTCGCACGGAAATAGTTGATTTATGCAAACGTCATCTTCGTTTTGCTCAATTTTCTTCAGTATACCACAGAAAATATCGATTGGCAACCATTTTTCGGGTCTGTTTTTGTGATTTTATATTTTGTAAAATTATACAATTTGAAGCATTCAGAATTGTTAAAACATCCAATTTTGTCTATTTCGTCGAATTCTACCCCATTTTCCGGCGATTTTTCATTGACTTCTCGTTTTTTTCCTGTATACTAGGGGTAAGGATAGAAAAAGACAAATCCGGTTCGGCATTATCAGTGCATAGCACTGTTGATTGCATACTTAATTACAATGGAGGAAACAAGATGAAGAAGATTATCTCCCTGCTGCTGGTTCTGGCCATGGCTCTGACCCTGGTCGCCTGCGGCGGAAATGCTGCCCCCGCTGCCACCGAGGCTCCCAAGGCCGACGCTCCCGCTGCCTCCCAGGCACCTGCCGCCTCCGGCGACAAGGTCACCGTTACCATGATTACCTGCCAGTACGGCAAGCAGACCCAGCAGTGGTGGGCCGACTTCGCCGACAAGTTCAATGCAGAGCATGAGAACATCGAAGTCGTTGTGGACTGCGTGTCCTGGAACGATGTCTACACCGTGGTCAACACCCGTGTGGCCAACGGCGAGGCTCCTGACCTGCTGAACATCGACGTGTTCGCCGACTACCAGGCTGACGGCCTGCTGCTGCCCGCCAAGGATTGGGTTTCCGAGGAGACCTACGCCAAGTTCTACCCCTCCTTCCTGGAGCAGTCCGTTGTTGACGGCACCGTTTGGGCTGTGCCCGATCTGGCTTCCGCCCGCGCTCTGTACTACAACAAGGACATCCTGGACGCTGCCAACGTAGACGTTCCCACCACCTGGGAAGAGCTGAAGGCTGCCTGCGAGGCCATCAAGGCTTCCAACCCCGATGTCTACCCCTGGGGCGTTGACATGACCACCGACGAAGGCCAGGCCTGCTTCGCTTACTATGCCTGGAACAACGGCGGCGGCTTCGTGGATGCCGACAACAACTGGGCTCTGAATTCCGCTGAGAACGTGGAAGCCGTCAACTATGTGGTTGACCTGATCAAGTCCGGCCTGACCAACACCGATCCCACCACCGAGACCCGCTACGACCTGCAGGAGATGTTCGCTGCCGGCAAGCTGGCTATGATGATCGGACCCAACCAGATCTCCAAGTACTGCCAGGAGAACGGCGGCATCAACTTCGGCGTCGCTTCCCTGCCTACCAACGGCGACAAGGCCGGTGCTTCCGTGGGCGTTATGGACCGGTTCATGTGCTTCGACAACGGCTACACCGATGACGAGCTGGCTGCCATCACCTCCGTGATTGACGCCTTCTATGATGACCAGCCCTACGCTGACTGGGTTCTGATGGAGGACTTCCTGCCCGCTACCTCTACCGGTGCTGAGCTGTGTGCCGCTGCCAACCCTGACATGACTGCCTGGATTGACGTTGTTGGCTCCTCCAAGTTCTATCCCACCGCCAAGGCCGAGTGGGCAGACGTGAAGCAGGGTGTCATCGACGTGGAGCAGCAGGTTCTGCTGGGCGGCGATGCTCAGAAGCTGCTGGATAACCTGCAGTCCGAAATTGCCGGTTAATTTCCCGCAACCGACACCGCTGTAACCTAGCATTCCAGTGGGCCGGGCTTTGGCCCGGCCCACTTTCCATGCAGCCTTTTTCAAAGTGCTGCCGCACGAGATGCCGCGTTTTGAAAGCGGCTGCATATCAAAGGGGGTACCATCTTACATGAAAAAACCGTACAAGCTCCAAAGCACGGCAGAACCCTACCTGTGGATTCTGCCCAGCGTCATCCTGATGGCAATTTTCATTATCATTCCCATTGGCTTCGTCTTCCGCATGGCCTTCAGCCAGGTGACCAAGTCCGGCCTTATCAAGGACTTCGCCGGATTTGCCAACTTCCAGAAGGTGCTTGGCAGCTCCAAGTTCACCATGGTGCTGAAGAACACCGTGATTTGGACCATCTTGGTGGTGGTTCTGTCCACGGTGCTGGGCTTCATTCTGGCGCTGCTGCTGAACAATGAGTTCAATGGTCGGAAGATTGCCCGAGCCATCGTGGTCTTCCCCTGGGCAACCACCCTGGTCATTCAGGCCTCTGCCTGGAAGTTCATCATCAACACCGACTACGGTGCCCTGAACACCCTGCTGAAAACCCTGGGCATCATTCAGCAGAATGTGAACTGGACGCCTACCCCAGAGGCCTACTTCGCCTGGGAAATCGCCTGTGGCATTTTCGTCACCATTCCCTTTGTCTGCTTCACCGCACTGTCCGGCCTGCAGAGCATCGACAATTCCCTGTATGAGGCCGCCACCGTGGACGGCTCCAACTACTGGCAGAAGCTGTTCCACATCACCCTGCCTCTGGTCAAACCCAGCCTGACCGTGGCCACGGTGCTGAACATCATCTATGTGTTCAACTCCTTCCCCATCGTCTGGACAATGACCAAGGGCGACCCTGCCAGCCGCACCGACACCCTGGTCACCTATCTCTACAAGCTGGCCTTCTACAACGGTAAGCAAGGCGAAGCCGCCGCGGTATCCGTCATCGGCTTCCTCATTCTGCTGGTTTGCGCCAGCTGCTACATGGTTTCCACTCTGAAGAAAGGAGAGGACTGATTTATGACTCTGGAATCTTCCCGGATGAACTGGGCCGTGCTTTTGCGTCGGATTCTCCTCTATTTCGTGGTAGCCGTCATCTGCCTGTTCATTCTCTACCCCTACTTCGTCATGGTCTGCACCGCTCTGAAAAGCCGTGAGGAAATCTTTAACATCAACGGCACCGTCTTCCCCATTCAGGTGATGTGGTCCAACTTCCTGGACATCTGGTCCCGGGCGCCCATGGCTCAGTATATGTTCAACTCCGTCGCCATTGCCGCCGGTTCCACCGCCATCGCCATGATCTGCGGCATTCCCGCGGCCTACGCCCTGGCCCGTATGAAGTTCAAAGGCCAGACCGCCTTCCTGGGCTTCATCATCGTCTCCCAGATGTTCGCCCCCGTGGTGCTGCTGATCGGTATCTACAAGGTCATGCAAGTGATGAATCTGACCAACAACATTCTGGGTCTGATTTTCATCAACGCCGCCTTCAACCAGGCCTTCACCATTTGGCTGCTCCGGGGCACCTTCCTGTCCATCTCCGCGGAGATGGAGCAGGCCGCCACCATCGACGGCTGCAACCGGATTCAGGCCATGTTCAAGGTGCTGCTGCCCGTGGCCGCCCCCGGCATCGTCACCACCCTGATCTTCATTTTCATCAACGCCTGGAACGAGTACACCGTGGCCCTGTGCCTGATTTCCACCGACACCTTCAAGCCTCTGACCGTGGGCATCAACATTTTCAACGGCTACAATATGATCGAGTGGCAGTACCTGTTTGCCGCTTCCATCTTCGCCATCATCCCCGTTGTCATCCTATTCATGTCCATCGAGAAGAACCTGACCAGCGGCCTCACCGCCGGCGGCGTCAAGGGCTGATATTCCATAACCAAGGCTCCCCGCCAAGGGGAGCCTTTTTTCTCTCGCCAGGTGATATTTTGCCCAGGACGATTGCACGGAAGAACGTTTCGTAAATATTCGTAGGGGGCGATGCCCACATCGCCCCGGGAGTTCCCCTAATTGCGCGCTCTTATTTCTTTGAAATCGTTCACCTGCCGGTTTCGGGCCGATGTAGGCATCGGCCCCTACGGTCTTTCTCGATTTTGTTCACGAAATGTTTACTTCTGTAATTGTCGTGTATTTTGTCGCTTAGGGCGTGACTTTTCTGACAAAGCGTGCTATGATAAAAGAAAAAATTCTCAGGAGGAAACAAATATGACTTACTCCGAAGTTCTTGCCAACGCCCGGCAGGCCATGAGCCCCAACTGCAAGGCCTGCCCCGTGTGCAACGGCCGTGCCTGTACCAACCACGTTCCCGGCCCAGGCGCCAAGGGCGTAGGCGACAACGCCATCCGGAATTTCGACGCCTGGCAGCGCATCCGGGTGAACATGGACACCATCCATGAGGGCGGCGATCCGGACACCTCCCTGGAGCTGTTCGGAAAGCGCTTCCGCTACCCCTTCTTCGCCGGCCCTGTGGGGGCGGTGACCATGCACTACTCCGATAAGTACGACGACCTAGCCTACAACAACGTGCTGGTCAAGGCCTGCGCGGAAAACGGCATTGCCGCCTTCACCGGCGACGGTCTGAACGCCGACGTGATGAAGTCCGCATGCAGCGCCATCGCCGCCTGCCAGGGCATGGGCGTGCCCACGGTGAAGCCCTGGAACCAGGAGACCGTAAGCGCCAAGATGGAGCTGGTACACGCCTCCCACTGCTTCGCCGTGGCCATGGACGTGGACGGCGCGGGTCTGCCCTTCCTGAAGGGCATGAACCCCCCTGCCGGCAGTAAGACCGTGGAGCAGCTGGCGGAGATCGCCAAGATGGCGGGCAAGCCCTTCATCGTCAAGGGCATCATGACCGTCAAGGGCGCTCTGAAGGCCAAGCAGGCCGGTGCCGCCGCCATCGTGGTCAGCAACCACGGCGGCCGGGTTCTGGACCAGTGCCCCGCCACCGCCGAGGTGCTTCCGGCCATTGTGGAGGCTCTGAAGGGCAGCGGCGTGAAGATTCTGGTGGACGGCGGTCTGCGCAGCGGCGTGGACGTGTTCAAGGCTCTGGCCATGGGCGCGGACGCGGTGATCATCGCCCGTCCCTTCGTTTCCGCGGTCTATGGCGGCGGTGAGGAAGGCGTGAAGCTCTACATCGACAAGATCGGCGGGGAACTGTCCGATGCCATGACCATGTGCGGCGCGAAGAGTCTGAAGGACATCACCCCGGATATGGTTTTCGTCCGGTAAGCAATGGAATATCCGTCGGCTCCCCTTGGGTTTTCAAGGGGAGCTTGTTTTCTTTTCCGCTGAGTCAAACAAAAATCGCATGTCATTGCGAGCCAGTGCTCACACTGGCGTGGCAATCCCCCGGTCGTTCCGGGAACTACCGGCGAAGCGCAAAGGCTCCCCTTGCTGACCAAGGG
>OLGZ01000965.1_pt1 | contig 18915 bp, 8 predicted proteins | sample 1605981 | NCBI WGS metagenome assembly OLGZ01 (sample SAMN03283291) | human gut metagenome | biome: human-associated habitat; material: feces | host: Homo sapiens | place: Peru | collected 2012 | reverse complement strand
GAGCGCCACGAGAAGGATCATCGGCAGGACACCGAAAACGAAGCTCACGAGCCCACTCTGAGTATCACCCGCGAGCACGAAGCGGATCGTAAGGCCGTTGATCGCGCCGAGCAGCGCCAGGCCGATCCAGATCAGCGAAAACGTGCGGATACCCGAGCGCAGATCGTATTTCATCAGTTTACCGAGCATTGTATTCCCCTCCATTCCCCATGACCGGCGCGCGGAACATGTTGCGGAACAGCTCATCCACGCTGCCGCCGGTGCGCTCGCGGATGCTGTCGGTGCTCTCGTGCAGAACGACCTGTCCCTGCTGGAGGAACACCGCCTCATCGAGCACCTGCTCCACATCGATGTTGAACGCGCCGGTCTGATCGGTGGTGTTTGCCAGATTTTTGGCATGGATCAGCTCAAATGGGCCGTAGTAGGCTTCGGTGCCCTCAAATCCGTGCTGTCCCTTGAAGGAAACACCGCCCACATAGCAGGCAGGCTTGCTTTCCTCGGGAATGGACGCGGTGCGGTCATCCAGATCTTTCTGAACGCCTCTGAGATAAGCGGTCAGCGTCTCTGCCCGGTCTTCCAGCCCGTACAGTTCGCCAAGAATCCGGATGGTTTCGTAGGCTTTGTCATCCAGCGTGGTATCGCTGCCGGGAACCACCACAACGGGGATGCCCGTTTTCTGGCTCAGCTCGTCGGGATCCTGGCTGGCGTAGCTGCTCATGACGATCACCTGGGGATCCACGTTTATGATTTCCTCCGCAAATGGCTCCCCGTTGGTTCCGATCGCCGGCAAATCCTTGAACAAATCGTAATTCACATAGTTGTACAGTCGGCTCATGCCGGGCTCTTTTTCGTAATCCTCCACCCCGACGACCCGGTCGGCACCGCCTACATAGCAGGTATAACGCAGCGCACCGACACCAACACATACAATACGCTCCACGCAGTAGGGGATTTCCACATTCCGATCCATGCCATCCGTAATCATTCGGGTATCCGGCGTGGTTTCTTCGGAGGCGGCCTGGAGGGCGGCGGTTTCCTTCGGGGCGGGTGCTGCCCCTTCCGGTGTGCCTGCGCAGGCGGTCATAGCCAGCAGCATAGACAGCGCCAGCAGCATCGTAACGATTTTCTTCATTTTTTTGGTTTCCTTTCCTTCTGCTTTCTTTGCGGAAAATGCCCGCGAGAATCTACCCCTGATTTTATCAGAGAAACAGCAAGTTCGGAAGCCCCCTAGGGGGATACAAAATCCGGCGATTTTCTTACAGGGAAGGACATTCGGTGACAGACGCAAAGCAGCCCCTTAAACATTGCGCCGCGGCGTCCTCATGTATCCAGGGTACTGGCATCCGGGAAGATTTCCTGGCTGGCGCATTTGCGCCGGTATTCCTTGGGAAGCATCCGGTAATACGCCTTAAAGGCGGCGGAAAACCGGCTCTGGCTGTCGTACCCCACCTGCCGGGCAACGTCCGCAATGGACATGTCCGTCTGAGCCAGCAGCCGGGCGGCGGCTTCCATCCGGTGCTCCCGGATGTGGGCGGCGATGGAGGTGCCGTAGATGGTCTTGAACATCTGCTTTAAGGTGGTGGGGTTCATCAGATACTGCCGGGACAGCTCCTCGATGGAGCACCGCTCTGAAAGATTGCCGATGAGCCGGTCGTGAATCTGCCGGATGATTTCCACCTGCTCTGCCGGGTACTCGGTCAGCCGCTTTTCCCGGCAGCCCTCCCCGGCGGCCAGAAGCACCAGCAGCTCCAGCACCTTGATTCTCCAAAAAACCAGCCGGTAAGCCTCCGAACCGACTGAGAAGCTCTCGAACACCTGCCGCAGGGTCGGCTCGGCGGAAAAGGGGACAGGCCTTCCGCCGGGGCTGTAGCTTTCCAGCAGCTTTTCTTCCGTAATGCCGCCGCCCGCCAAAGGCTCCGGGGGATTCCGCGTCAGCGCTTCCCCATTCAGCCGGAGCATCCACCCTCCGTAATCTCCGTTGGGAAGGGATATCTCCGCTTCCCCCAGGATCCGGGAATCGGTCAGAAGAAATTCCCCGGGGCCAAGATAGACAGAAGCGTGTAGCTTCCAGCCAATCCGGCCGGACTGGCAGTAATGCAGGACGATTCCCTCCCCAGGTTGGTCAAAATTCGGCGCTTCCTCTGCCTGAGCCTGGAGCCAGGACAGGGTAATGCCCGGATAGAGGACGGTGTCGGTTCGCTTCACGGTAGCGCCCCCTTAATCCGGACAGGCGATATCCATCACCTGCTCAATGGTCTTGTGGAGCAGCTGGGCCACGTCCTCCTCCGATGCCCGGTAGTAGACCTCCTTGCCCTCCCGGCGGCTGACGATCAGGCCGCAGCTTCGCAGCACCCGCAGATGGTGGGAAACCGCCGGACTGGACATGTCCATCAGGGCGGAAATGTTCGTGACGCACTGCTCCGTATGGCAGAGCATCCAGAAAATCCGAAGCCGGGTGGTGTCGCTGAGCTGCTTGAAAATATCCGCCGCAATTTCAAATCGCTCGGTGTGGGTCAGGGCGGCGCCGATGTTGTCCATGTGACTGGGGATATCGTGGGCGTGGGGAAGAATAGACTGATTCATATCAAAGACTCCTTTTCGCTGATTTGGAAATTCTTTTCGCCTGTTTGGAAGGGTATGCACTTTTCGCATTGACTTTTCCGCATTTCCCCATTATACTACAATCATAACAATTAAGCAATTACTTAATCGTAAAAAGATTAAGGCGAAAAGGAGTGTTGGATTATGCACGAACACGACCATGGGCATGAACACCACCACAATCATGATGACTGCTGCTGCGGTCATGACCATGAACAGGAACACCATCATCACCACGATGACGATTGCTGCTGCGGCCACGACCAGAAACAGGAGCGCCACCATCACCACGATGATGACGATGACTGCTGCTGCGGTCACGACCTTGCGCACGAGCACCACCATCGCCACGATGACGACGGTGACTGCTGCTGCGGTCACGACCATGCGCATGAGCACCATCACCACGATGATGACGATGACTGCTGCTGCGGCCATCATCACGAGCACGAACACCATCACCATGACGGCTGCTGCTGTGGCCACGACCATGACCACGAGGAAGCCGCCCAGGAGGATGTGCCCACCCGCTCCCACACCCATTTTGTGGTAGAGCACGTCCAGACCCCGGGGCACCCCGCAGACTGCCAGTGTCCCCTGTGCTGCCACCATGCGGAGTATTGCGACATCTGCGGCGAAAGCCTTGCCAAGTGCACCTGCAAAATGCCCGACGAGGACTTGGAAAAGCGGGTCTACATTCTGGAAGGCATTGACTGCGCCAACTGTGCCGCCAAAATTGAGGCCAAAATCCGTTCCATGCCCGAGGTGGCCTTCGCCACCGTTTCCTTCGCCACCAAGCAGCTTCGGGTCGCCGCTGACAATCAGGATGCGCTGCTGCCCAAAATGCAGGCGGTGGTGGATTCCATTGAGGACGGCGTGACCCTGGTGCCCAGAAAGCGTCGGGTCTCCGGCATGGCTCCCACCAGGGTCTACATTCTGGAGGGGCTGGACTGCGCCAACTGCGCCGCGAAAATTGAGAAGAAGCTTCAGACTCTGCCCGGGGTGGACGAGGTGACCATCACCTTCGCCACGAAGCAGATGCGCCTGTCCGCCAAGGATCCCGACAGCCTGATTCCCCGGATTCAGCAGACCATCAACGCTATGGAGGACGGCGTCACCGTAGTGCCCAAGGAATCCGCGCCCGCCCCGGCTCCCAAGGACGACGAGACCGAGGAAAATAAGGAGCTTCGGAGCCTGATTGTCGGCGCTGTTTTGTTCGTGGCCGGTGAAATTCTGGAGCATCTGGGTGCTCCCACCCCGGTGCTTCTGGGTGTGCTGGCCCTGGCCTACCTGATTCTGGGCGGCGAGGTTCTGGTGGCCTCCTTCCGGAACATCAAAAAGGGTCAGATCTTTGACGAGAATTTCCTGATGTCCATTGCCACATTGGGCGCATTCGCCATCGGTGACTTCCCCGAGGCCGTGGGCGTTATGCTCTTCTATCGCATCGGCGAGTATTTTGAGGATCGTGCCGTCAGCCAGAGCCGCAAGCAGATCATGGACGCGGTGGATCTGCGGCCTGAGGTAGTCAACCTTGTGGTTGGCGAGGACATCCGGGTCATTGACGCGGAGGAAGCCAACGTGGGCGACATTCTGCTGGTGCGCCCCGGCGACCGGATTCCCCTGGACGGCGTAATCATCGAGGGGGAAAGCCGGATCGACACCTCGCCCGTCACCGGTGAGCCGGTGCCCGTGAAGGCCGCCGTCGGCGACAGCGTGATCTCCGGCTGTGTCAACACCTCCGGCACTCTGAAAATCCGGGCAGAAAAGCTGCTGGAAGAATCCATGGTCACCCGGATTCTGGACTCCGTGGAAAACGCCGCCGCCAATAAACCCAATATCGACAAATTCATCACCCGGTTTGCCCGGGTGTACACCCCCGCCGTGGTTATCAGTGCTCTGGTGGTGGCGCTGGTGCTGCCCTTCCTGATTCCCGGCTGGCATTTCTTCGTTGACCCGGCCTATACCGGCGCGGAAACCGTCCTGCGCAGTGCCACCGGCACCGCCTCCGTCTTCACCGCCCTGACCTTCCTGGTCATCTCCTGCCCCTGCGCGTTGGTTCTCAGCGTGCCTCTGGCCTTCTTCTCCGGCATCGGCGCCGCCTCCAAGAAGAACATTCTCTTCAAGGGCGGCAATGCCATTGAGGCTCTGAGCGGCGTCAAGGCCGTGGTCATGGACAAAACCGGCACCATCACCAAGGGCAACTTCGTGGTTCAGTCCGCGCTTCCCGCTGGGGAAGGCGTCAGCGAGGCCAAGCTTCTGGCCATGGCCGCCAGCTGTGAGCTGTTCTCCACCCACCCCATCGCCGTGAGCATCGTCACCGCCGCCCAGGAAAAGGGCATTTCCATCGAAAAGCCCGCCAATCTTCAGGAAATTGCCGGACAGGGAATTGCGGCCGACACCTCCCTGGGTAAGCTCCTCTGCGGCAACCGGAAGCTGCTGGAAGCCCATGGGGTTGACCTGTCCGACTACCGGGAAACCGGCTTCGGCACGCAAGTGCTGATTGCCCGAAACGGCAAATTCGTCGGCAACATCGTCATTTCCGACACGCTGAAGGACGACGCAGTGGAAGCCATCGGAAAAATCCGGAAGCAGGGCATTGTCACCGCCATGCTCACCGGCGATGCCCAGGACAGCGCGGAATTTGTTGCCAGAAAGACGGGCATTGACGAAGTCCACGCCAAGCTTCTGCCGGAAAACAAGCTGGAAACCCTCCACGCCATCCGGGAAGCCCACGGCAGCGTGATGTTTGTCGGCGACGGCATCAACGACGCCCCGGTGCTGGCCGGTGCGGATGTGGGCGCGGCCATGGGCAGCGGCGCGGACGCGGCCATTGAGGCTGCCGACGTGGTGTTCATGACCTCCGAAATGTCCGCCATTCCCGAGGCTCTGCGAATTGCCAAGGCCACCCGGCGAATCTCCTGGCAGAATGTGTACTTTGCCCTGGCCGTCAAGCTGATTGTTATGATTATGGGTCTGTGCGGCTACGCCAATATGTGGGTTGCGGTGTTCGCCGATACCGGCGTTTCCATGCTGTGCCTGCTGAACTCCGTCAGAATCCTGCGGATGAAATAACCGGCTTCTGCATTGCAAAACCGCCCTCCGGGTTTCCGGAGGGCGGTTTTTTCAGGTTCTGGGGATAATGTTCTTGTAGATCCGGGAGTTGGTATAGACCAGATAATCGCTGGCGTTGCTGCCGCTGATGGCGTTCTGGTTCTCGTCCAGCAGCTCCGCTTCCAGACGGATCTTGTAGTTGGCATAGGTCATGCCATTGGCTTCCAGTGCCGCGCCCGCCAACAGGAACATATCCGCGGAAATTTCCAGGGGCACGTTCTTGTCAAGGACATTGTCCAGCCGGAAGGTCGCCGTGTAGGTGGCGTTCACATTGTCCTCGGTGTTGGTGGGATTGGCCGCCTCGATGACCTGTCCTGTTTCGGAGCCCGTGTAGCGCAGGCTCAGCTTCATCTTCTCCCCGGTCAGGCACTTGCCCCAGGGAACTGCCGCCCCGTAGCTGACGAAGGGCTGGGTTCCGGTGTTATTCCTGGGAGACAGGGTCAGGGTGCACCGCAGATACCTGGCATTTTCCGCCCGGCTCACCGCGCTGACATTGTAGCTGGCGGCGGACAGCAGCTCCGCCGAATCGCCCTCGAAGCCGTTGATGCCCAGCTGGTTGATGCTGTCCATTTCAGTATCGCCCACGGCATCGTAGTTCAGGGAGGCCACGCTGACCTCGCCCCGGTAGAAGTGCCGATGCAGGGTGTCCTCGGAGGGCGGCTGGGTGCTGAGGGTGGAACTGGTCAAGGTCTGGGGCGTGTAGGACAGGGTCGAAGTAACCGCCATCAAAATACCGTCGTTCTCGCTCTCCCGGGTGGGGAACTGATCCACATAGGAGGAAGCAAAATCCAGAGTCAGCTCCGCGGTAAGCTCCACGGCGTGCGCCTGAATGTCGCCGCAGGGGATCTGTGCCGGGAAGGTCAGCCGGTAGGAACGGGTGGCCGTGTCCACAATGTAGTGCTCTGTCCAGCTATTTGCGCCATAGCGGTAAACTGCCGTGATCTGGGTGCCCGGGGTCAGGTTGACCTGGGTTCTGGTGTTGCCCTCATAGCGGTAGAACACCAGATTGAAGCACTGGGACAGGCTCTGATCACCGGCGTAGTTCTGGAACTGCTGGGCGCTTTCCGCGTCCTTGAACCGGATGGTTGCGGTCATGCCGGCCTTCACCTGGGTGTTGCTGTCGGAGATTCTCTCCAGCTGGCTTTCCGCCGTGGTCAGGCTCACCTCCTGGCTGAAGCAGGAAGCGATGACAATCCGGTTCTCGTCAGCGTTCCGGGCAAAGCCGTTATTGGGGTTCGTTTCGCTGGCAGAAAGCCGCTTGGTAGGCAGGCCGTTGCCGACAGGGTTCGTCAGCCGGTCGTCGCAGGTGAGCAGAATGTTCAGCTGCTGGCTGTTCGCCGGGGTCTGGAGGGTCAAGTAGTACCGCTCGGACAGCTCTCCGCTCCATTCTCCCACGGTGATGGCGTACTGGGTCTGATTCTTGTCCTCGTCGGTGGCCTTCCGGTAGTAGGTATCGCCGATCTGAACCGTCGCCTGGGTTTTGTCCGCCGTTATCACGAACTTGCCCGTCAGGGTTTCGTCCGCCTTTTCGGCCTCCGTCAGTGCCCTGGCCGTCAGAGGCAGAAGCTGGCTCAGCGTCACCGGAGTCCAATTGGTTCCCGTCTGATCCTGGAAACTGGTGAATTTCAGCTCATAGTAGCTGTCCACCTGCTGAAGAGCCTGGGAAGCGGTGGCGTACCAGGCTTTATCCTGGTTATTCCGGTCAACCAGCACCAGCCGGGTAGCATCCGGCAGTCTGACGTTCAGCCGGAGCTGCTTCAGGAAGTTCCACAGCAGGTTCTCGCCGTCGTTCACCGCCTTCTGCCATTCCTCCCGGGTGCGGGTGTAGTCGAAGCCCAGAAGGGCCGTGACCTTCTCGTTGTCCGAGGCAATGGCCAGCCGGTTCAGATCGTCATAATTGCTCTGAATGTAGCTGGTGCCGGTCAGCGCCGAAGCCCAGAACCGGAAGTTGAAGACCTTTTTCACCAGAATTGGCAGATACAGGGTGTAAGCCGTCTGGCTGGCATCCGCCGGGTTGGCAAATTCCGCCCTCAGCAGGGTAAACCGAGCCATCTGGTTGTCGTACTGGCCGTTGAGCCGAATCCGCTTGGTGGTTTCATTCAGGGTAAAGCTGCCGTCCTCCTGGGTCTCCCGCCACTGGCCGCCGCTATAGACGTAATTGGTCAGGGACAATTTCATGTCCGCCGGAGGTGCCGGATTCAGATCATTGGTGATGGTCTTGCCGTACATCACCCGGTTGGTAAGCAGGGACAGGGCACTGTAGAGCGCCCGGTTGGCCTCGTCCGTACTGGTGGTGCTGATAACGAACACCGGGAAATTGCCGTCGGAGTAATCGCCGTTGTCGCCGTCGCCGGTGAAGCTGCCGAAATAGGCCATATCCGAAGGCCGATTGGTTTCGGTGTCGGTCAGGTATTTCCGGGCTTCCTCCACCGCCGTGTGGGTCAGGTTCCGGTTTTCCGTGCCGCCGCTGTCAAAACGAATCTTCTCCCCAATGGGGGTCGCGCCGTCAAAGCAGGCACCGTCGCCGGTAACGTTTTGACCCAGAAGCGCCGTCAGAGGGCTAATCGGATTGGTGGTCACATGGGGATATGCGCTCAGGGTGGTTTCCTCCTGGACACCGGTGTAATCCGAGCGAACCAGGTAATCCCCGGTGCTCAGAGCCGTTCCAAAGTCCTGGGTAGGCACGGTGTTTTTCGCTTGCACCAGGCTGACGCCGGTGAATTTCAGCGTATAGCTGTGGCCGTTCCAAGGGCTTCTCTGTCCGCCGAAGATACCGGTGTTTTCGCTCTTTCCATTGACCAGGCCGATGGGAAGCGTCCCCGTCCATTCGTTGGGCACATTCCCCCGATAGCCGTTTTGACTGTCGTTCAGCAGATAGCCGATCCGGTTGTCCTTCAGCAGAATGTTGTAGCCCGTCAGGTTGGCAGTGCATCCGCTCAGGTAGCCATACAGGCCGCCTACGCTGCTTCGGGAATTGCAGGCGGCAATGTCGCAGTTTTCCACGGACAGATTCTCCAGCTGAATCTTCGGCACATAGTTCTTGTTGTTGCTCTGGTTTTCCACCTGACCCACCGCGCCGCCGGAGGCTCTCTTTCCGATGGTTGCCGTGTGATTCAGCCGGATATTGCTAAGGGTCATGCTGGGATACAGGCAGACCACACCCAGCAAGCCGCCGGTAATACAGTCGCCACTGCCGCCGCCCGCGAGAATCTGAACGGTGCCGCTCTCGGAGCCGACGCTGACCCAGTCGATGGTCATCAGTCCTCCCGGGTTCTTCATCACGCCGATCAGGCCGCCCAGCTGTCTGCCATTTGCCATCCGGACAGCGGAGCCCGATTCCCCGCCGATGGTCACATCCGAAACGGAAAGATGGTAGACCGCGTCACTGGTTCCCCGCCAATGGGTGGTTTTGGCATCGCTGAGGAAACCAAACAGGCCGCCTACGTCGGCCCTCGCGTTTGTGTTTTCCGCGCCGATCAGCTCCACCTTTCCTTCCAGGTGGACGCCCTTGACGGTTACGGTCTGACGCTTGGCAACGTTCTCGTAGCCCACCAGACCGCCTACGGTGGTGTCATTCGTCCCGGTGACGGTGCCCGTTACCTTCAGATTCCGGATGGTCATAACGGCATCGCTTTCCGCCGGGTTGATTTCCAACGTGCCGTTGCTGTCGTCATAGCGATGGATATGGCCGAAGAGTCCTCCCACATCCTGACGTCTGGTGTTCTCCACTATCATGCAGAAGGGGGCTGTCGCCCGGATATCGCCGTCTGTCAGCTCCACAGCCTGGGTATTGCTGACAGTTACCTTCGTCGCCGCGGAGTAGCCCGCAAAGCCGCCGGCCATAATCAGCGCCCGAACGGTCAGATTCTCATAGGTGCAGTCGATAAACCTGGCTTCGTTTTTGAACTGGGTATTAAACCCGATCATGCCAATGAAGCCTCCGGCGGTGGTGCAGCCCAGGGAGTCAGCGTTGACGCTGGCATTTTGCAGCGTAACCCCATTGAGGATAACGGCGTTGGTTCGGTAGGCGCAGAAGCTGCTGATGAGCATACCCGCCGCCGCCATATTGGCCCGTTTCGGCTGATCCCACAAGGTGTTGCTGTTATCCAGGATATTGCCTGCCTGGCAGGGCTTGCCATTGCCGTCAAAGTAGGTGATTCCGGTCTTTCCGGTGAGGATCAGGTTGGAGAAGGTGGATTGGGCGGCATTGCGCACCGCCAGGAACAGGCCGGAGCCGCTGACCGTCCATTTGTTCTTCTCCGTCACATACTCGTTGCGCTGCTGGTTCAGGGTAATGACCGCCCGATTGCCGTCGGATTTTTTTCCGTCCGCTCCCTGAAGATGCAGCTGGCGGGTATAGTCGGCCGGTGTGCCGACGTTGATGCACACATAGCTGCCGCCGATTCCCCGGAAGCCGTTGCCGTAATCCGTCATGTCGCAGTCCGCCGTGAACCGGATGGTAAGCAGGAATCCCGAGGTAGTAGCCAGCCTGCTGAAATCCCCGGACACATATTTGCTCAGATAGCACTGAGACGCGGTCTTCGTTGTCAGGCTGACCCCGCCAAGGCAGGTGTCGTCCTTCCGGGCGGCGGTGCCAGTCATGGCATAGCTTCCGATTCTGGGGCGGCTGAAGCTGTAGGCCTCGTAGCCGTTCATCGCCGCGGCGCCGCTGTTGGCAATGGCGGAAAGCAGCCACAACCCTTCCGCGTCCTTCACCGTAGCGGTGACATTGTTGCCCGACCGGAAAATCGCCAGGTGGGAATTCAGGTCAGCCCCGGAGGAAATATTGGGAATTTGGTAATTCTTATTCGTATTGTCCAGGGAAACGCCGTCTCCCAGCACATAGCCGTCCAACACCCGTCCCACATAGGGATTGTAGTAGAACTGGCCACTGGTTTCGCCGGCCTTCCCTCCGGTCAGGCCGGGGCCGATTGTCCCCCGGAACACCACGCCGCCGCCATACTTGTTCTTGCCGCCGTGGCTGGTTCCGCTGAAAGCACCGCCCACAAGTCCCACATAGCCGCCCACCGCCGCCAGATAGGAATGGCTGCCCTTGGTCTCCGGCAGGTTCGCAATGGAAACCGAAACGCCGTCCAAAATGGTGTCGCCGCCAAAGGCATAGCCCACTACGCCGCCAAAGAAGGCAGGGCTGATTTCGCTGCTGGGCGGTGCGGTGCAGCTCAGGGAAATACTTCCGGTGTATTCGATCTTAATGTTGCGAACCACGCTGCCCATGCTGTACTTGACCAGGCCGCCAAACTGGCTGGCTGTGCTGCCCGGGATGGTGAAGGTGTGACCTGCGCCGTCAATCTCGCCGCCGAAGGCGATGATCTGACTGCCGGTCTGGCCGGTGGAGTCCGCATGACCCAGGCCGTCCCAGCTGTTGTCGGCAGTAATGTCCTTTTCCAGCTGGTAGTGGGCGTTTTGCAGATAGAGCCGCATAACTGCCGGTTCCACGCTGGTTCCGTCCTCGCCTTCCCATTTGCCGGAATCCGGCGAATAGGTATAGCGTACATGTCCACCGTTCACATTGGTTCGGGTGTGCTCGTCCGTATCCGCGAAGGACTGCTTCTTTTGGACGTTTGCCAGCACCTCGGGATCCAGATACACCGGCCAGTTCTCGGCGGTGCCGTCCCGGAGCACCAGATTCAGGGTCTTCAGCTGGCTGAACTCGGTGAGGATATAAGGATCCGTTCGGGTTCCGCAGCCAATCTCCAGTCCGGCGGTGTTCAGGTTCACATCCAGCTCGTGCTGGGTGCTGCCAACGGTCAGATTTTCCGACTGGTTGACATAACGCTGATAATCCTGATAGAAGCTGTTCCAGCCGTCGGCACTGCCGCTGACCAGTTTGTCTTCCAGCTTTCCGCCGTAGTACCAACGCTGCTCATCGTTGTTCCGGCCGGAGACCGGGCCGTCTGTGGAGTTGGACAACTCCCGCCCCAGGGTGCTCTCATCCTTCTCCGCCTCGGTAAAATTATAGACGCCGCTGGAGGCCTCCACATAGTCAAAGGACTCCAGGAACAGAGCCCGGCTGAAAATGCAGCCGGTAGTGCCATACATCGGGGCGTTGTCCCGTCCGGGGCGGCCATCCAGGCACATCTTCTTGAAGGTCAGCCGGATTTCCTTGCCGGTATTGCCGCCCACCCTGCCGATGAGACTGCTGGCGGCATATTTGTCGGTGTTCAGGTCCTCGTAGCCGGTGGAGGTTTCCACGCCGTTCATGTCCAGGGTACTGTAGCTGCCCAGGCTGTAAATCAGCAGGGGCTTTTCTGCCGAACCGGAGCTGACCCGGATTCCCGCCAGATCCACATTCTGGATCGTCAGATACATCCGGGCATAGATGGAACTGCCGGAGAAGGGGCTGCAGCACAGGGCTCCCGTGCCGGTGGCACTGCGTCCCACAGTGCCGGACAATTTCAGTCCGTCTACGTTCAGATTCTGGTCTTTATCCGTCGCCTTGCCGCCGTTGAAAATACCCGTGTGCATCTGATAATGCTGGCTGGTGGGTTGCCCCAACGGCTTGTTGTTCGCGCCCGTCTCGAAGCCGTTCATGGTATCATAATCGAAGGTAATGGACGCATTTTGGATGGTGGTATCGTTGATAAACGGAGTAGGGTAGAAGGAATAGCCGCCCAGGTCGATCTCCTTGGAAATCACAAAGCCCCCGGTCTGCGCGGAGAAATACTTGCGCAGGTTCGCTTCGCAATCATGGTAGGCATCCCACAGCAGCATTTTCTGCGCAGTGTCCACGGTGCCCAGATTGGGGCTGTCGCCGATGGCCCCGGTTTCGGCGTTGGCACCCAGCGCGTCCCGGTAGGCATCCAGATTATAGTAGTACCGGGTCTTTCCGTTGACCCAGGTCCCCCCCAGCTGAGACCGATAGGTATTGCAGCCGGTTCTGTCGATGGGGGCATGGCCGGGAAGGGCAATGGACACAATGCCGTTGTTGTTTGCGGACTGGTTGCTGCCCACAATTTCGTCAAAATACTGGGAGCCGCCAATATTCACGGCAGTGCCCTCGGCCTTGTAAGCGTCCTCCCGGATTTCCAGGTACAGGGCGGTGTTGCCGTTCTTTTCACCCTTGGCCACAATCAGACCGCTGGGGGCGCTCTGCTCGGATTTGCCGGTGAAGGAATTCCCACTGACAAAGTGAATGCCGTAGGAATCCGCCGCCGTGCCCTTCTCCACCCGCCAATAGCCGGAGCCGGTATAGACCAGGCCGCCGAACCGGGCGTTGGTTCCCGCATTCAAAGTGCTGCTTTTCACGGAAACCCCGGTGATGGTGGCCGTGGTGTTGGGCCATTCGTAGCCCAGCAAGCCGCCGCTGGCGGAGTTGGAGCCAGTGGTGATTTTCAGGCCGTCCACAGTCAGGCCGTTGATGGTCATGGTCTGGTTATAGCCTCCCATGGAAGCAACCAGGCCGCCCACCGCGGCGTCCGACCAGCCCGCGTCCGCCTTGTCGATGGTGCCGGAAAGGGTGCAGTTTGTTGCCGTGATTTTGGCTTCGCCTTCGCATTTTGCGCAGAAGCCGCCCAGATAACACTGGGATTTGGTGGAATCGATTATTTTCCCCGTCCACCGGCAGTCGGTGAAGTCTGCCTCCTTGGCGGTGGCGAGCAGTCCCGAAACCCTGCATCCCCAAAGGTTATAGGTCTGCGCCTCCTTGGCGTCCAGCAGCGTAGTCGCGCCGCCGGTGACCTGGGTCAGGGCAGCCCTGCCCTCGGTTTCGGCGCACAATGCGCCGATGTACAGGGCAGCGTCCGCATGGGCAGTGATACTGCCCTTCAGGGTAAGATTGGAGGCGGTGAGATTCGTGGTTTTTGTAAAGAGACCCTGGCGGTCGTGGTTCGTGCCGCCGGTGTAAACCGGGATATCCGGCAGGGTGACGGTGTGACCGTTGCCGTTCAGCGTAACGCTGATTTTCGCGGCATTATTCACATCCCGCTGGAAGCCGGTAATGCCGATGTTCTCCAGATCATTCACATCCGCTGTCAGCTGGATGGTCTGGGGAACGCTCAGGTTGGCATCTCCGTTCTCAAATTTCAGGGAGTTGGTTTCATTCAGCTGATAGCGCAGGGCAAGCGCCGCAAATTCGGCGGCACTGCCCACCGTGTAGGTGCTCTCAGAGCCGTTGGGAGCCGCCACCGTGACGGTGCGCTCAGCAAGGTCATAGGTCATCAGCACGCCGGGCAGATTGTTGGAGCGAACCACCTGTCCCCAGCCGCCGATGTCATTGGTGGTGCCCTTCTTGGGGTTCCAGCTCTGGTCGGTATAGACTAGGGTATTGTCCCGGTCGCCCAGCACCCAGCCGTTTTTCCCGCCGGAGCCGGGCTGAGTAATGGTAATGTTTTCGCCCAGGTACAGCACACCCTTTTGCATGTAGCCCACCAGGCCACCGCTGGCACTGTTTCCGGGAAGGCCGGAGGCCGTCACGCCCGACAGCCGCAGCATATGGCCGCCGCCGTCCAGCTTGCCGATGAGGCCGCCTACGTTGTTCGCCGCATTGTTGTTTGCGGTACAGGTGGGCGCGGCCTTCTGAACTTCAATATAGACACCGTTATTGCCATATACGCTGCCGATGAGGCCGCCGTAGGAATCATTTCCGTTTCCGGAGAGGGAAACTTCCCCGGTATTCACAGTCAGAGACTGCGCCGTCAGGGAATTTGCCTCGTATCTGCCCATCAGGCCGCCCAGGCTGTTGCCCTTGGCGGCGGTGACGGTGACGGCCTTCTCCCCCTTCAGGTAGAAGTCCCCGGCGGTGTTTTTCACATAGCCGTACAGACCGCCTACATTTCCGTTGCTGTCGGACAGGTTCACGTTTACGCTGGGGTAGCCGGTGCTGCCGTTATAGTAGGCGCCGGTTTTGGAGTAGGTATAGCTGCCGATCAGGCCGCCTGCCGTGGAGCTGCCGGTAATTTTCGTGGCAGTCACCTCCGGCATACCGCCGTCCAGAACCAGGTTTTCCCCGAGGCCGACCAGGCCGCCCGCGTTCTGGGTGGCCGTAACGGTACCGCTAACCGTGACCTTGGCGGTTCCGGACAGGCCGGAAAGCCGGGCTCCGTCCTTCATTTCCCCCACCAGGCCGCCTGCGTTGCTGCCGCTCAGATTCGTTTGGACGGTGAGTTCTTTGGCATCGGGCAGGGAAAGGACAGAGCCCTCCGCCATCCGACCCACCAGGCCGCCCGCGCTGCCGCCGGCCGTTACCTCGGTGACATTCAGAGCCAGGCCGCCCGTCACCGTCACCTGGGCATTTTTCCCCATCTGGCCTACCAAACTGCCGCCGGTGCCGCCGGCGTCGATTTTGCCGGCGCAGGTCAGGCTGCCGGAAACCGTCAGGGTGGCATTGTCGCCCATTTCGCCTACCAGGTCACCGGCTCCCCCGGCGGCCTGGATGGTTTTCTCCGGGAAACTCAGGTCGGGCTTTACGGTCAGAGCCGCACCCTTGCCCATTTTGCCCACCAGGCCGCCGGCCGCGCCGGAGGTGGCCATGACAAAATACTCCGTTTCTTTCGCCGTGATTTGCTCGTAGTGCTCTAAGGTCAGCTGTGCGTTTTCCCCCATGCTGCCGCAGAGCAGACCTGCGTTTTCGGCCTGCACCGGATACCAGTAGCCGTCCTTCACGGACAGCGTCATGGCGCTTCCGGCTTCCATGGCGCCGATAATGGGAACGCTGTAGGGCTGAACGTCCTCTGCCCGGGAGTTGTAGACGGCAATCTTCCACTCCGAGCCCGTTCCCCCACCCGTCAACACCTTGGCAAGGAGAGCCCCCTCCGCGTTGTTGTCGGTCAGCTGCAAATAGCCGCCGTTTGCGGAGTTATTCACCGTGCAGGCAGCCTGAGAGGAAAGATAGTTGAAAAGAGGCCGGGACAGGGTAAGGCTGGCTTCCGCGTCGCCGTTGAAAATCAGGTTCCCGGCAAAGGGGGCACTGCTGCTGCCCAGACCCAGAAACTGATCCGCTACGGAGGACACGTCGCCGGACTTGAAGACAATCTCAATATTGCTGTCTGCGTAATCGGAAGCGGGCAGAGTAGAAAGCCCCACCAACTGGGCAAGGGAGTTGATTCGATAGGTGTTGCCGTTTTTTTCGGGAATCTCCGGCTCCGCAAGCAGCGACAGGCCAGGCTCCGTTTCCTCAGGCTCCGTGGTCTCCTGGGTGGCCAGGGTAGGCTCTGTCTGGGCTGTGGTTTCGGTCGTCTCCGCCGCCTGAGTGGTTTCTTCCGGAACCGTCGGTGCCTGCGTTTCCTCCGTGGTCAAAGGAGCCGTGGTCTGGGGAGGAGCCGGAACCGTTTCGGTGGGTACTTCCGTCGGTTCTTCCGTAGGCTCATTTTCCTGGCTCACCTGGGCAGAAGAAGGCGCAGTATCCTCCTGCCCGTGAACCGGCAGCACAACCATATTCAAAAGCAGACTTGCCGCCAGCATCAGCGCAGTCAGTCTGATTCTTCTGTCCATTGTCTTGCGTTCCTTTCTGGAAAATGCGTTTTGGAACAGCGCTGCCGTCCTGATTAAAATCAAAGATTTTAATCAGGAAATAGTATCAGGCAGGCCGGAAAGTGACGTATTTCAGAACATCCTCCCAGGTTTCGTTCTCCGGGATTCCGTTCACACGGTAAAATTGCAGCCGGTAGCTGGTGGGGTTTCCCTCGCCGCCCAGGCTCAGGGTCAGGCTGGAATCAGTGGCACTTGCCACCGGCAGCTCGTCCCGAGACCAGGCGCTCAGGCTCACCTTCTCCGGATCCCAGGACAGAACCATGGTGGCCTGGGCAGTGCCGTAAATCTCATAGTTAAAGCCGTCCAGCTTCTTGGAATCGGGATTGCCCTTCCGGTCGTCCTGGAACTGGCCGCTCCAGCTTCCGTCCTCATTTCCGGAGGCGGAAAGCCACAGTCTGGCCTTCAGCAAATGGCTGCCTATGGCACAGTTCGGGCAGCTGTCCGGCTCCGCCCGCATCTCCACGGTCAGGGTGCTCAGCAGGGCAAGATTTTCCTTGGCGCAGGTGACGGCGTAGACATTCTGGGAGGCTTTGCCGCCGGTCAAGGTCTGTCCAGTCAGGGACAGACTGCCGTCCGCGGCGAAGGCCTGGCCGTTGATCCGCAATGCCGCCACCGCCTGGGTCAGCGCATCGCCGGTGAGCGCTTCTCCGGCGGTATCCCGCAGCCGGGCATAGAGGGTATAGGTGATGTTCTCTTCGTGAACCTTTTTCAGGTCGCTCTGGGGGTAGTTGCACACGGTCACAGCGGCGGACACGTCACCCTGGCCGCTGACAGAAATCATCTTCAGCGGCATCAGGCTGTCGCTGCGCTCCCTCAGATACAGATAGTTGGAAGAAAAGCGGATTTCCGTGGTGGCGTTCTTCGCCACGGTGACGCTTTTGGCGTTGCGGATGCTGATATAGGCGGCGTAGGTTCCCGTAATCATCAGCAGGGCACATAAGATTACCAGCCAAAGTGCCCAGAGATATTTCTTCTTCCCCTTCATTTACGCGCCGCCTCCCGTGGTTTCGGTACCGGCCTCCAGAATCGTCGCAACCGTAACGTAGATCATTTCCGTCTCCTTATAGAGGCTCCGCTTCACCGCGTCCGACAGGGCAGACTGCTCCCAGTTGACCTCCAGCACATAGTACTGGGTCTGCCCCCGCTTGATTTCCCGGGCATCGTCCGCCTGCCAGTAAACCGGCTCGGCGTTGTACTGCACCTGCTCATAGCTGCCGAAGGTAATGGCGTGGGTGTCCGTTAGCTGTCTGCCCGAAATGGGGTTTTGGTCGTCATAGTAGAATTTGTCCACCTTTCCGGTCAGGCCGTCCAGAACGCTCTGACTGGCATGGTAGATCTTGTAGCTCAGGGGCAGATTGGTGGTGTGAGAAAGCTGGAGCATATACTGCGTATCGGCGGTGGCGTACACGCCGAACACCCGCAAGGTGGGGGTGGTGGAGCCGATATCCAGGCTTCCCAGGTCGATCCGGGAAATGTCGCTGCCCGCCTCATCCCGCAGATAGAGGATGGGCATCTGCATTCTGGCCATGGTGATCAGACCCCGCTCATAATTCAGCCAGGCCAGGGTGCCCATAATCACAGCCACGACGGCTGCCATCACCAGTGCCAGCACCAGCTGCCGCTTCTGCCAGCGGACGCTCTTTCCCTCGTTCTCTCTGTGATCCATGCGCACACCTCCTTAGGCTCGTTTTCCAATCATTTTCAGGGATACCGCAAATACATATTTGCCGATGTATTCATCCGCGCTGTTGTACTGCTCGTTCAGGGTCTGTAAATCCGCATTCAGTCCGGCCTCGGGCACCGTCTCGAAGAAGCAGCCCGGATTGGCCTGGGCCAGAGCCCGAATCGACGCATTCTGGGCGGCTTTCTCCCAGGTCAGAGGCCAGAACCAGTTCACGGTGACCGGAATGGGCACATCCACCTGTTCGGCTCCGATCTCGCCGAAGTCCAGGGTGCAAGGCTCCGCCTGGATCAGATTTACCAGGGTCTCGGTGCCGTTATAAGAGAAGGCGAAGAGCAGGTGGCCGTGGAGCAAATCCCGGGCCTTCCGGGCTTTGTCGTCCCCCATGTCCATCTTTACCATTCTGTCGCGCTTTGCGTCATAGTCGTAGGGATTGACCTCCAGGGTGAAGGCGATTTTCAGGGAGCCCGGCTCCCGGGGAATCACATAGAATTGGAGCTTTCCGGAGGCTCCGGGCCGCAGGCCCTCGGATTCGGCAGAGCCGGACATGTTGTAAAAATTGCTTTCGTCAGTCATCTGCCACTGGATCACCTGATGCCGACCGGCGGTCCACTTCCATTTGACCTTGGGGGTATCCTGGGAGCCATAGGCCTCGCCGGTGGGATCGGTATAATCCTCCGGCATACCCACCTCCAGATTGGGCAGGTCTCCGGCGCTGGCCAGATCAAAGCCATAGCCGCTCAGCCGAACCGCCATGCCCTGAGCCGTTACCGCCCCCGCACTGCAAAACCAGGCGTAGCAGGCCACGGCAATGACGATCAGCGCCGCCAAGGCAAGCAGCCCGCTGTGGACAATCTGCTTTCTGGCTTCCTTTTCCAGTTCCGCCCGGGTCATGCTGGAAAAGCGGTTATTTTTTTCTGCCATTCCGGCTGCCCCCTTTCGGTTACGTTTCTTCGGAATGTGTTTGGGAAGCTCTGAATAAATCGGCAAGAGCTGGGAGCGAGAGATTTTGTTCTCAGGCAAGGTTTGGAAAA
>OLGZ01000960.1_pt1 | contig 19009 bp, 14 predicted proteins | sample 1605981 | NCBI WGS metagenome assembly OLGZ01 (sample SAMN03283291) | human gut metagenome | biome: human-associated habitat; material: feces | host: Homo sapiens | place: Peru | collected 2012 | reverse complement strand
GAAAGGTCGATATGAAAACGCTTTATCCTATGGATATGGAGGAATTTATGTTGGCTCTCGGTGAGGACGATTTGGTAGAGCGGATTAAAAAGTGCTTTAACACCGATACGCCCCTGCCGTCTGCCTTACACGATGCCGCAATGCAGCTTTACCGTCAGTATCTTGTGGTCGGCGGTATGCCGGAGTGCGTGATGCAGTTTGCCGAAACAAAGGATTATATCCTTGTCCGCCATACGCAGGACACGATACTTGCAAGCTATCTCAATGATATGAGCAAGTATAACAACTTGAATGAAATCAAGAAAACCAGACTTGCCTACGATAACATTACCGTTCAGCTCTCAAAGAAGAATACCCGTTTCCAATATAAGCTGATTAAGAAAGGCGGACGGGCTTCTGAGTTTGAAAATGCGATTGAATGGCTCTGCCTGTCCGGTATCGTGTCACAGGTCTACAAGGTGGAGCAAATCAAAAAGCCGCTTGAAAACTACCGTGATATTGCTGCGTTCAAGATTTATGTGTCCGACTTAGGATTGCTTTGTGCCAAGAAAGATTTAGCCGCCAATGATATTCTCTATATGGTCGAGGAAATTAACGACTTCAAGGGCGGTATGGCGGAAAACTATGTCAATGTGCAGCTCTCCATTAACGGCTACCACACCTATTATTGGGAGTCAGAGCGTGGAGCTGAAATTGATTTTATCATTCAGCGTGACGGTCAGCTTATTCCTATTGAGGTCAAGTCTGCCGACAACACCAGAGCAAAGAGCTTGAAGGTCTATATGGACACCTACAAGCCCGCTTATGCAATCAAGCTCTCTGCCAAAAACTTCGGCTTTGAGGATAACAAAAAAATCGTCCCTCTCTATGCCGCATTTTGTATCTGAAATTAATATTACAACAGTAACGCTCACAGAAAATGTGGGCGTTATTTTTTGCCCCTAAAACTGAATAAGAAATGATAACGCTTATGAAGAATTACACGAAAGTCATTTGTATCGATGGACAGCAAGAGATGAGCGAACAAGGATTAGATTCCTTTACAGATTTGAAGAATACACTCCTGAAAACACTGTAAAGTTTCTAAAATGCAGACAATTCAGATAGATAATGGCACAGGATTTAGCAAAAAATATCAGTGATGAGAGATCCTATCCGTTTGGCAAAATACTTTCTAAGCTGGGAATAAAGAACATACTTATACCGTTGAGCACATTTTGGCATAATAGCTAAGTAAAAAGAAGTCACCAAAACTATAAAAGATATTTCTACGATTGGAAACAATTTTGAAGTGTTGACGAGCGGAATGCCAAGTTTCTAAAACATCCGCTTTGGAGTAAAAATAAAATAATGAATGAGAACGCTGGTAAGGAAAGGTCTAACTACTACTGATAAAAACACTATATCACACTCTTATTTATATTATTATCAAAAAATTGGTCACATCCATTTATTATGCAAAATATTACTTAATAAAATAATTAATGTTATTGCATTTTTTATAGTTAAATTGTATAATGATATTTGAAATACGGAGTCACAAAATAAGAAAAATATATTTTACATGGAGGCAATTAATATGTTAAAAAGAGAAGAATTCGCAGCGACAGAAACATTTGCATATCGTGCAGAAAACGATTTAGAAAAATCCATTATTGATTCTTTTTTTAATAAAAGTATAGATGAGATTGATTTTGATTTTTCTGAAACAGAAGAGATATGTAATGCCGATCAAATAGATGGTGGTGATATTGAAAAATTTATGTCGATATATCGAAAAAATTGCAAGAAGTTTTCAGATATCCTATCAAAAAACTTAATTGATATTTTAATGATGTGTGGTTTTAAGTCTAAAAAATCAGCCGGTTTTTCAAAAGTTGAATGTGCCGAATGTTTAGTAGAAACAGTAAATCAAATGTTTGAAGGAATAAAATCAGTTAGAACAGAATTAAATAATTTAGCTGATAAAAGATTTGACAAATATTTTTCAAAACTAACAATGTCAAATGTTAAGCAAGCATGGTTATCCGGAACCTCTAAATATGTAAATCGCATTGATATTTTTAAGATTTGCTTTGCTCTTGGTTTGAAATCAAAACATGATGAGAATTATATTGAAGGTAAACCTTGCTATGAGAATTTATTTAACAAGGTATTTAATCAGCGTTATTGTTTAAAACAGCCGGATGAAATGTGTTTTAGTTATTGCTTAAAGGTTGGAAAGAGTTATGGCGATGCTCTGGGTTTGTATGATAAATATCTTGAATTAACAAAAAAACAATCTAATGAAAGTAATGATAATAGCAAAACCGGAAATGATACCATAACAATGTTTGAAGAACTATCTAAAATAAAAAATGATGACGATTTTATGAGCTATTTATTATCTAATTTTCATGATGATTTAAATAATAAAACATCTATTAACAAATGTTTAATAGATAAGATAATGGAAATAGAAGAGTTTGACGATGAAATGAAACAGGACTTTGAAGATGACTTTTTGAATATTGCATATGGAATAACAAAAATTTCAGATGTAGGATTTAATATTGGTACTAATGGTAAGAATGCACCTTATTTTAAAACAGAAGAACCGAACAAACCGTATTTTGCAGAATGTTTTATGCCTGTACTGTATAATAAACCAAAACTAAATATGGATAAACAGCTAAAAGATACAATAAAAATTTTAGATGAGATGATTAAAGTTCTTGATAAGCTTACGAAAAAAACAGATATTTACAGCGAATTCTTAAAAGATGATATTACAACTATTTTAATAAATAATATGAATATAAAAAGAAGAGGTGAGAAAACAGAAATAAATGAAAGTGATGTTAGAAACATAATCGGTAAAATTAATAACTTTTTAAAGGACAAAAATATCGATTGTACTAAAATTTTACAGAAGAATATTAATATCATAATAACAGAGCTCAATGATACATTAGAAAGTTGTATTTCAAACTTATCTGACTTGAGAAATGAGTTGTTATTAATTAGACAGATATTTGTGCCATTAAAAATTAATAAATATAAATCTAAAAACAATCAAAATAATGAAGCGTATGAATTTGTAGCACAACCAATATCTCATGTGTATGTTAACTATATTGGTTATACAGAAAATAAAACAATGAGCACTGACTATTATACCAATATGAGAAAATTGATGATAGTATTAAATTTCTTTTGGTATTATATATTACAGTCAGATAACAAGACACATTCCGTGTCAGAAATGTCAAAAGACTTTGTTGCAATAATAAATAAAAACCTTAAACAGTATTATTTTAATTGCTTATATCCTTATAATAACTTTGATTTGTTTTTTATCTTATGTAGTAAAACCCAAAACCCTATTTTTACCTATTATTACATTTTACAATATTATGCTCAAAAATTAGAAGTTGTACCAACTGAAGAAGATTACATTCGCCCTGATAGTAACTTGTAACGGGTATAGAATGATTTATGTTTAAATGGAATAAGCGAGAAACTACGAAAAGAATCTCATTGATTTTAATTTATAACATTTAATATTACCGTCTTTTAAATTTAAAAATCTCCCGTTTTTTTGCGGGAGATTTTATTTTTTGAAAAAATTCATTGTTTTTAGAAAAAGAAAAGCATTCAATATAGTTTAATAGTCTTGTAAGGAGGTAATTAGGATACTTAAGGCAAAATATGCTTGCCAATAAAATTTAAGGAGGCAATAGTATGATGAATACATCTAATATCAATTTAGAATTGCAGGAAATATTGAAAAACTATGATGATGTCATTTTTGATACCTGTGCTATATTGAGTTCAGGATTTATTCCCTTACTCAAACGAAATGCTTTAAAAGTTGAACAAATACATAAGCATCTGCTTTTGCATAGTGCAGTAATCAATGAATTAATCAGAATTTCAAGAACGCCCGAAAATGATAAATACGAGTTGTCAAAAGAAACGCTTTACATTCTTAAGGCACTTGAAATGAAAAAGATTTTCAAATACATAGGCAATAACAGAAATCTGAAATTGGCGGATCAGCAATTTCTTGAATTCGTTATCAATTACAGATCACAAAATAAAATTCTTGTGATTACGCTTGATAATGATTTAATCAACGATATTTTGATGGAAAATGAGTTAGAATCATACTCAGGCAATACAATATCTGTAATGAAAATTACTGACGATGGATTTTTAAATGAAGTCAACAGTAAGCCAAAAAACAGAAAAGCAGAATCACACGGTAAGGTAGATTATTTGAAAATGTTTAATCTTGACAATACCAACACCGATAACAACTAATAAAAGGAGTTTTTACTATGAAAAATACAATTACTTTATCCGAACTTGCAAACAAAAGGGAAATCTTTATTGATTATAGTGCAGTTTTTAATACACATTTTGTGAATATGATGATTGAACAGGCACGCCCATTACACGATGCTCAAAAACAGATTACTGTACACAGAAGCGTACTGAATGAACTTACAAAGCTTGCTGAAAATGGAAGCATTGGGGACAGTACAATTGCAAAGGAAAGAATCGCTCAGCTTAATGCTCTCAATTCTGCAGGAGTAGTTAATTATATCGGAAATTCACTTGAGCCTCGCTCTTCTAATCAGCAATACATTGAACTTATGGTTACTTACAGAAACAAAAAAGATTTGGCGTTTATTTCTGACAATGATGCATTTATCGCTGATATTGAATTGCAAAACAAAATTTCTTCGTTCCCGGGTAATCAAATAGCTGTATTCAAATATGATGAAAACGGAAATCTTGTGGAAGACGCCTGTGAGACACTTGATGTTAATGAAAGTGATGATAAGATAAAATCTCCTGAAAGTGGCGACAAAGTAGATCGACTTATGAGTATGTTCGGCTTGAACTAAAAACTATTTAATTTTGATTTAGAGAGGGGGTGATATGCCTACTATTCTATATTTTAACAAAATAATTAAAATTTAAATTGAAATATTAGTGAATGTATTATATAATTTTATCAAAGGGGGATTTATTATGTATGTTTTACCCACGAAAAGACAAATTTTGCCTAATAATACAATAATAACTTTAAACGGTACCGAATATAAAATTCTTGACACAAAAGGCAGAGGTGCAAGTTGTGTTGTGTATCTTGCAGAAAATTGTACAAATAAGCGTATTGTACTTATTAAAGAACTCTACCCAATTAATCTTGGAATTTTCAGAGATAAAGAAAATAATCTGATAGTGCCAAACAGTTTTTGCGAACATTTTAAATTTTACAAGCATAAATTATGTGAAGCATATAAACTTCAGCTTGAATTTCATAATAGTGATGAAACAGGCAACTATACCAGTGATGCGGAAACAATGGTTGAAGCGTATTCAACACTCTATGTCATTATGAATAAGGTTGTTGGCTCATCATATGACAAGGTAGTTCCTGAAAATATCACTGATGTGCTTGAAGTCTGCAAATCTGTTGCAACAGTCATCGGCTTTTATCACAAAAAAGGATATTTACATCTTGATATTAAGCCTGACAATATTTATGTTTTAAAAGAAACAAATCAAATTATAAATCTTTTCGATTTTGATACGGTAAAATTAAAGTCCGACCTTGAAAACGGTAACTACATAGCAAGTACAAATAAAATCTCTGCACCTGAAATTTCAAAAGCAGAAATTGATGAGTTTACCGGCAAGTATTTGCAAGAAGTTGATGAGCGTGCGGATATTTATGCTATCGGTCATATTCTTTTTGAAAAGGTAATGGAAAGAGATGCTAAAAGTTCAGACATTATACTTGGCAAAAAATTTAATTTAGGAAAAACAAAGCTTTTAAAAAATTCATCCCCACAGCTGCGTGAAAAGATACAGGAAATATTCCAACACACAGTTGTAAGAATGAAATCTGAGAGATATTCAAATACAGACGAACTTATAAAAGCATTGGATCAGGCACTTGAAATTGCAACTGAGGAAAAAGATGGATATTTGATTGATGATAACATTAATGTTACAACATCAAGCAACTATTATATCAGCAGAAAGGACAAATTGTCAGAAATTCGACAGCATTTAGAAAACTATCATATTGCGTATCTTTACGGTATCGGCGGTATCGGCAAGTCAGAAACTGCAAGAGAGTATGCCGAAGAATACAGGGATTCTTATACAACGATACAACTTTCTGTATATTCGGGTGATTTAAAAGCATTGATTGCCGGACTTAAATTTTCAAGTGACGATAAAACCGGTGATTATTTTGAAAAAGATATAAATATCAGATACGAAACCAAGCTCTCTCTTTTGTCAAAGGCGATGATAAATAATGAGAGAACTTTGCTGATTATTGATAACTACAATGTTGAACCTGATTCAGATGAATACAAGAGAAATGTAGAAGTGATGAAAGACCTTAAAAAGCTGCATATTCATATCCTTTTTACGACAAGAACATCACCGAATGACGATAAAACAAAAATTGATATAGAAGAACTCTCAAAAGAAGAGTTAAGACATATGTTCTTTGCTATAAATCCAAAAGATAAGGATAAAGAGGAACGAATTGCACAGGTGGATGAGCTTATAGAAACAGCGTACAGACACACTTTAACGGTTGACCTTGTCGCACATCAAACAGCGAAAATTGAAGGCTATGGTAAGAAAACACTTTCCGATTACATAAAAGTTTTAAAGGAAAGCGGAATAAACAGCGGAATAAATATTGCGGTTTACAACAATAAGGATGATAATGAAAAGAGCGACATTATTTTTGAGCATATCAGAGCGTTGTTTAATCTTACTGCATTAACTGAAAAAGAAAAATATATAATGGTAAATGCTTGCCTTTTGCCATTATCAGGCATGCCGGTAGCAGAATTTGAAAGCTTTATAGATTTAGAAAATTATCCAAATTCCGAATCAAATGACGGATGGGGTGAGGACAGCACAATATCTAATCTTGTAAAGAGTGGTTGGATAAAGAGAATAGACTGTGAAGTGTCAAAAATAACTCTTCATCCCATAATTGTCAGTGTTGTAGGACAATTATTACATCCAAATCTTAATAAAAAATCATGTGGGAGATTTATTTTAGAATTAAGTAAGAAAATTAGGAATAATGAAAATTATTATTTAATTGCAAACAATATGATACTTATTATGTATCAAAGTAATAAAAAAGATATAATGTATTGTATGAAAAGAGTGTGGGATATTACTGATATTACTTGCTTTATTTGTTCGTTTGATGAAATATATTTTCAAAGGTTAGTGATAGCATTTATAAAATTAGGTAAAAGTATGAAGGAAAAAGGATACTACCACTCGGCACATCTATATGCTTCTCAAGCTAGTTATATGTGTTACAAGTGGAAATCTTTAAGTAATAATTTTTTATTAAGTAAAATCTATTTGTTGTTGGGAGATTGTGATAATCCTTGGTCACATAAGGAATATAAGAAATGCTATGAATTTATAAAATTAATAAATCAAAATAAAATTTTTGAGGACTTAAATATTCGAAATAATTTTTATACATCTTATGTTCTTTTAAAACTGGCAAATCAAGAATTAAATAACAGAAATAAGAGTAATGAGTTTGATAAATGCTTAGTTAGTGAGTCATATAATCATATATTAGATTGTAGAACCATATTGTGGAATCAAATTTTATGTGCTGGGTATCTAAATCATAACATAACAAAAATAGCTAAAATGTTATATGCAAAATCTGCACTAGTGTTGGAAAAATATCAAATAATAAAAGGAGATATTTCTTGCACTAAGGTTTTGAATGAAAATATTGAACTGTTTGATCAAAATATAGAAACTTTTTTTGAGAGAATTGATGTTTATACAGAAATACTATCAGAAGAAAACATTACTTCTTCTGAATTTAAAAGTTTAGTTGTGTATATAAATAAGATAATTTATAGTGTAACTATAAATTCTGACTTTCATATTAGTAATAATAATATAAATAAATTGATTAGATATTTTAAAGTGGTAAGTGGAACAATTGAAAATGAAAGTATATTAAATATGTGCGAAAAATTGATTTTAAAAATAAAAGATGAATCTGCATTGGTTAAATATGATGATAAAGTTTTGTTTGAATTATATTGGAATATGTTTTATATTAATTACTATAATTCAAAGTTTTATGAAGCAAAAAGATGGGGTTTATTGTGTCTTGAACAAAAATATTTTAAATTTTATAATCTAGTGCAGTTAGAGGATACTGAAACATGTCAGAGAATGTATAAAGAAACTATTCCAAAAGCCTATTATTATTTATCTGTAGTCGAAGATAATTTGGGCAATGAAAAAGAACGAAAGAAGTATTACCAAAAAGCAGTTTTATATTTGATTTTATTGTTGGATAGTTATAGTGTCGATATGCATAAGAGTTTTTATTATATTATTAACAAAAATCAAATTGAAAAACTGTTCACACTTATCAATAACCATGTTAATCAAACGATAGATAAAAATGAAGAAATAATTAACGAAGGTAAAATTATAGATGATTTTGAGTATTTTGAAAAAGAAGTTAATAAAGTTTTTGTTTTAAAAGATATTATAAAAATTGGGAATTACTCATTTGCCAAATGCCAAACTCTAAAAACGATTGCTTTCCAAAATGAATTAACCCATATTGGTAACTATGCTTTTGAAGATTGTATAGAACTAAGAGATATTCTACTACCAAATACCATTTTGAGTATTGGCTCAGGAGCATTTCGGGGTTGCAAGCAATTAAAAAGTGTATATTTACCCGATAGTATTGTTGATATTGGAGATCATGCATTTGAAAATTGTGAACGACTAGAATCAATTTCATTATCATCAAAAATATCAGAAATAGGTATATCATTATTTGAGAATTGTGTTTCATTGACCTCTGTTTCAATTCCGAAACAATGTACGAAAATAAGAATGACGTCATTTCATAATTGTTATAATCTTCGTAAAATTGATTTATCTCGAGTTGTTATTATTGAAAGTTTTGCGTTTATGGGTTGTAATAATTTGAAACAAATATTTATTCCGCAGTCAGTAAAAATAATTGAAGAAGCAGCATTTTGTGGTTGTAACGCTGAACTACAATGTATTAAAAATTCTTATGCAGATACTAGATTGTCTGATTTAGGTATTTCTCATACAACGTTATATTTTGATGAAACATCTGATTTTATTGTGAAAGATTCCATTTTGTTGAATTATGTGGGGAATAATGAAATTGTTATCATACCTGAGTTTATCATAGAGATTGCACCATATGCATTTTGTAATAATAAAACAGTAAGAGAAGTTGTTTTTAATAGTAATATCAAGAAAATAGGAGAATTTGCATTTTATTCTTCATCATTAGAAAAAATCAAATTACCTGATGATATATTAGTAATCGGAGAGTCTGCATTTGAAAAAACACTTTATCTAAAAAATATTATTATACCTGCTTCAATAAAAAAATTATCTATAAAAACATTTGCTGAATCAGGAGTAAAACATGTCATATTAAATGAAGGTTTGGAAGAAATAGATGAAGGATGTTTTTATAATTGTAAAAATTTGAATAAAATAAATTTACCTAAGTCCTTATATTCAATTAATGCAAGAGCTTTTGCTAATGATAAGGAATTAAGTATAAAAATTCCTAAAAATGTAATTTTTATTGAAAGGAGTGCTTTTAAGAATTGTCAGATAGAATGTGAGGAGGATTCATATGCAAAAGTTTATTTCGATTATTTACAAAGTTTAATATAATTTAAGAGTTTTTAAATTTTAAAAATAGCTGCACAGCAATGTGTGGCTATTTTTTTATGTAAATATTTTGTAAAGAGCAAAAAATTCATTGTTTTCAAAGAAAATGGAATTACCACTATGATATAACATAATTACAAACACAGAAATCGCTAAACAAGTATAAATAATTATTCGTTCTAATGTAAAATTCACGAAATATGAAAAACTTAATTTTTTTGTAATTTATAATTTTATTATAACGAATCAAGAACTTGGATGAAACTAAAAAATTGATGAAAATTCATTAAATATAAAAGATTAGAATTTTTTGCGATTTATAATTTAATTACAGTAAATCAGGCAAAAAAGAAAAGAAAATTTCTAAAAAAATTCACGAATTACAAAAAATAAAGGTCTAAAAATATGGTATATAGTTAGATATAGAAAATTTTTGCGGATAATTGTATCAAAAAACAGAACTAAAAAGCTTATTAATTAAATACGAAAGAATACAGGTGTTTTATTTGATATGATTAAAGCATGAAAAGTACTATATAAATATCTTTGAGATTTATATAGTATTAAGAAGGAAGGTGATTCCAATGCCGATGAACAAATAAAATAATATCATCCGCTACACACAATTTTTTTAAAAAAAGGAGATACTTTTATGGGCTGGTTAGGAGTTCTTATTATAATCGTTTTATTATTCTTTTCAACACAAATTTCTGCCGGAATAGGAATATTTCTTTTGATTTTTGCAGGAATTTTAGTTTTAGTAGGAATATTTTCTATTGCAGATGGTAGTATAGGTTCCGGAATTTTTTTCATAATTTTAGCAATTGTTTTAGGATTATTTGCGTTAATTTGGTTTTAATAAATCATTACATATTTTAGGAGGACATAATTATGTTATTCAACAGTTTTCATTCAATCATTTATTTCTTAAACAACAAGCACGTTTATTTCGACACCACCGCTGTTCTCAGCGGTGGGTTTGAAGGATTTATTCAGCGTTGCTCAGCACCGTTTGACAACAGAGGCAAAAAAATTTATATTCCATTTGCTGTAATTAAAGAACTTTCCGACAAAATTAAAGACCCTCAGGATGAATTTAATTATAGAGCCAAAAAGGCTCTTGAGGTTATTTCAAAATATAAAGATATGAATTTGCTTGAAATAACAGGCAGCAATACCGAAAATGATTCTTCAAAACAGCAGCTTGTAAGGATAGCGGTAAAGTACAGAAGTAACAAAGAACTTGTATTTGTTACACGCAATTCAACCCTTGCAAAAGATCTTATTCTTCAGAACAATATCAAATCATACAAGGGTAATCGCATCTGTGTGTTTGACCTTGATGACAGAGGCCTTTTTACCGATTATGAAGAAGAGAAAAAACAGTGTGCCAAAAGTACGCCAAAAGATAATTTTGACGATAAAAGCAGAGATATTTTAAAAAGTTTTGGTTTATTATAATTGGAGGTTTTATTATGTTTGAAAATAATTATTTTAACACACAGGAAAACACAACTGCAAAATCACCGTTTTCAGTCTATGCCGAAGAAAATCACAAATTGATTTTGCCGGAAAAAAGGACAAGCCTTGACGAAATTGATTTCCTTCTTGATAAAGGCTACATCGGAGAAAATGAAAAGCTTCTATTGATAATTACAAATAATATGTGTTTTGCAACAAGTCGCCAGCTTACTCAAATGTTTAATTTAGCAGGCTTTAATATTGATCAGGCAAAAACTCAGAATATGCTTAAAAAACTTAAAACAAAAAGCTTTATTAAGCAGGTTGAATTTTATAATCAATCAAATGAAAGTATGAAAAGCAGTTTTAGAGCATATACTCTTGGTCAGCATGGCGTAGGTATATTGTACGCAAGTCAGATAAAGCCCAAATTACAGGGATACATAAATGCAATGTCAACATCAACAATCAAAAAGACTCTTGCTGTAAATCAGCTTATTATAGCCATGCTTGAGTACCATTCAGGTTCTTTTGAGACACATTCTGTGGTGCTTAACAAAGATCGTACAGAGGATGGCTTTATTATCCGCCCTAATGCGATTGTTAAAAACGAAAATGGAGCTTATTTCGTTGATTGCATTCGCAGAGATGACGGTTGGAAAGAGGAGTTTGCAGACAGACTCAGCAGGTATAACAAGGTTATTAACGATTATGATTCTTTGAATTATAAATTTAGTAAAAAACCAAAACTTATCGTTCTTGCAGAGGATTCAAAACATTGTGATGAAGCAAAAGAGTTTACCTACTCTTATTCTGATATAGAAATCTCCTACATTGACGATATTTCAATCTATAACAATCCACAGACAGTGAAATTTCTCTGGTAATTGAAATCTTGCCTGCCAATGGGTTGCCCATTGGCAGGTGATAAAAACTTTTTCTTTCTTAATAAAATTCACAGTTTTCAAAAAAGCTATAAGTTCTGAATAATTTATAATGGTCACAAAGGATGAGAAAGGTGGTCATTATTATGACAGAACAAATTACAATTAACGGAAAAAAGGTTTATGAAGGCACAGTAACATTTGTAAGTAAAGGCTATGTAAAGATTACATTGCTGTCAGGGGACAAGGGTACATTATTTTTAAATGAAATTACTGATTTACCAATCAATTTGATAAGTCATTTTAAGGTGGACAGTAAAATATATGTGCTCATAAAGAAAAGATGTTTTGACGGTACATTGGTTTTATCGATGAAAGGATTATTTAATAAAAATGTATCTACTTACAGTAAGAGAGAAAGCTTATATTGTACAGCAATTTCAACTTGTAATTTAGGTACATTCGTACAGATTACTCCTGATTTAATAGGTTTAGTTTATAACATTTATCTGCAGAAGGGTACAAGTTTACTTGCAAGTGTCTGCAGTATAGATGATATCAATCACAGAATATCTTTAGTTTCCGAAAGTGTTCTTTATGATGAGCCGGATGCACGAGTAAATCTTAACTATGGCGACATAAGTATAGCACAGAGTGTTGCAGAAGAATGTGCAGCTTAACTAAATAATACTACTTTTAAACAGCGATAATTTGAGGGAGGTGATTTTATGAGTAGCAGAAAATATACTGCTTGGGATAACTCTGATCGTGAGGATTTCTATGATAAATCTGGTAATCTGACAACAACACATGTTGACAGATACGATTTAAACGGAAACTATACTCACACAGACGTTTATAACGAGCATGGAGAAAAGATTGATAGCTTTGTAAAGTAATATCAGTCTGTCAGGCAAGAGTATTGTTTCGGCAATACTCTTGCCAAACATGAATTTATATTAATAGATTGTGAGGATGATTTTATGAAACCCAGTATGTTTAACATTTCCCAACTTTATAACGATAACATTCTTTTATACAATACATATTCGACATCGCTTGTTGAAATAGAACCTGCAATTTATAATAGAATTTTTATTGATGGTAATTATTCTGATCACAAAGATGAAATAGACGCACTTTTTGAACTTGGATTTCTTGTTGAAAATGATTGCGATGAGCTGTCGGAACAAGAGCTATTACGAAAAACTGTGATAGAAAACAACAGTGATAAAATCGCAAATATCATCATTGCTCCGACTATGGAATGTAATGCACATTGCTACTATTGCTTTGAAAAAGGATTCCGCAAAGGCATAATGACAAGAGAAACAGCTGATTGTTTGATTCAATATTTATTTGAGCATTGGAATCATGATGAACTTGGAATCACATGGTTTGGCGGGGAACCCCTAATTGCGACAGATATTATTGATTATATAGTGGATGGGTTGATAAAAAGAGGCATCAATTTTTCATCAAAAATTACAACAAACGGTTCTTTACTTACTGAATCGGTTATTGAAAAAATAAAAAGCAAATGGAATGTAGAAAAAATTCAAATTACTGTTGACTCAATCGGAGAAGACTACAATAAAATAAAAAACTATTCCGATTTGGAAAATCCTTTTGAAATCGTTATGCAAAACATTGAGCTTGCTTTATTAAATGATTTACAGATAAAAGTAAGAATAAATTTTGATCCGGAGAAAAAGCAAACTGTTGTTAATACATTTAATTATCTAAAGGACAGATTTAAAACTTATGATAATCTTTCAATATACTTTGCACCAATAGATGAAGATTCATCAATTGTAAAAAATATTAATCAAAATTTTACTGAAATGAACGAGCACCCGTATATATCACTAATTAAGTTTGGAAGAGAGAATAAACTGTTTCGTGGATTCCCTGATGTAGAAAATGATATAAATAAAAATACATCACCCAGAATAGCATTGCTTAAGAAACTTAAAATTTTCCCTTCTCCGACTAATTGTTATGCTACTTGTCCGAGTGTATATTCTATTGACAGTAATGGCAATATATATAAATGTCATCGAACACTTGGAAGAAAAGAGTTTGCAAGTGGGGATATTTTTAACGAAATTAAGAAAAACAGTGAGTATGAATTTTTCTGCAACACAGATTTAGCGTATGATGAATGCAAAGGGTGTGCTGTTTTACCAATATGTCAAGGTGGTTGTAAAATCAACGGACGAATATTTAGTGGTAAGGAAGCATGTGCACCTTGCAAAATGATAATTAATAATCTAATCTTGTTGTACAAGCAGGACTTAGATGCACTATATGAAAGGAGGTGATGAAATGAAGATCATAAATTATCAGTCCAAAAAGGATATGAGCATATTTATGGAGGCAAGTGCTAAACTCAGCTATTCAGGCTGTGACAATGACTGTCCTAAATGCAGAGTATCTGACGGCTAATAATAGCTTATAGGCAAGGTGGTTCTCTCTTGCAATAGATTGCAGAGAGAACCACCATTGAAAAATTCATACAAATATTAATTTATTGGAGATATATTTATGGACGATTACACTTCTGAAAAAGATGAAGTCAGCAATGACGAAAAAACTGTGGAATATGGATTCGATAGCTGTCACTACATTGATTTTTGGGCTTTTCCTACAAATAAATGTATGTCCTTTGATGTGCCAAATATGAAATTATTTGTGATGTTAAAAATGTTTGGTAAGTAAAAATAGAGAGTGTCTAAAAAACGGCACTCTCTGATTGCTTTTATTGACAAAAATGTTGAAATAAAAATAAATTTATTGTATAATTATTTTCAAGGTGATAACTTATGAATAATAGTAGTTATGAAAACGATAACAGAACATTTTTAAATGACGGTACAATAATGAACCTCAAAGGTACTGAATATAGAATTTTAGAATTAAAAGGCAGAGGTGCAAGTTGTGTTGTATATCTTGCCGAGAATTGCTCCAATAATCGTAGGGTGCTTATCAAGGAATTTTACCCTAAAAAATGTGATATTACAAGAGATGAAAATAATAATTTAGTTATATCAAACAGTGACAGTAATATATATAGAATTCTCAAGGAACAGTTGCGTAAAGCATATAAACTTCAGCTTGAATTTTATAATAGCGATGAAACAGGCAACTATACCAGTGATGCGGAAACAATGGTTGAAGCGTATTCAACACTCTATGTCATTATGAATAAGGTTGTTGGCTCATCATATGACAAGGTAGTTCCTGAAAATATCACTGATGTGCTTGAAGTCTGCAAATCTGTTGCAACAGTCATCGGCTTTTATCACAAAAAAGGATATTTACATCTTGATATTAAGCCTGACAATATTTATGTTTTAAAAGAAACAAATCAAATTATAAATCTTTTCGATTTTGATACGGTAAAATTAAAGTCCGACCTTGAAAACGGTAACTACATAGCAAGTACAAATAAAATCTCTGCACCTGAAATTTCAAAAGCAGAAATTGATGAGTTTACCGGCAAGTATTTGCAAGAAGTTGATGAGCGTGCGGATATTTATGCTATCGGTCATATTCTTTTTGAAAAGGTAATGGAAAGAGATGCTAAAAGTTCAGACATTATACTTGGCAAAAAATTTAATTTAGGAAAAACAAAGCTTTTAAAAAATTCATCCCCACAGCTGCGTGAAAAGATACAGGAAATATTCCAACACACAGTTGTAAGAATGAAATCTGAGAGATATTCAAATACAGACGAACTTATAAAAGCATTGGATCAGGCACTTGAAATTGCAACTGAGGAAAAAGATGGATATTTGATTGATGATAACATTAATGTTACAACATCAAGCAACTATTATATCAGCAGAAAGGACAAATTGTCAGAAATTCGACAGCATTTAGAAAACTATCATATTGCGTATCTTTACGGTATCGGCGGTATCGGCAAGTCAGAAACTGCAAGAGAGTATGCCGAAGAATACAGGGATTCTTATACAACGATACAACTTTCTGTATATTCGGGTGATTTAAAAGCATTGATTGCCGGACTTAAATTTTCAAGTGACGATAAAACCGGTGATTATTTTGAAAAAGATATAAATATCAGATACGAAACCAAGCTCTCTCTTTTGTCAAAGGCGATGATAAATAATGAGAGAACTTTGCTGATTATTGATAACTACAATGTTGAACCTGATTCAGATGAATACAAGAGAAATGTAGAAGTGATGAAAGACCTTAAAAAGCTGCATATTCATATTCTTTTTACGACAAGAACATTACCGAATGACGATAAAACTAAAATTGATGTAGAAGAATTTTCAAAAGAAGAGTTAAGACATATGTTTTTTGCCATAAATCCCAAAGATAAGGACAAAGAGGAACGAGTTGCACAGGTAGATGAGCTTATAGAAACAGCATATAGTCACACTCTCACAGTTGATTTGGTTGCACACCAAACCGTTAAAATCGAAGAATATAATAAAAGGACACTTTCAGAATATATAACTGTGCTTAAAAAAAGCGGAATGAACAGTGGAATTAATGTTGCAGTGGATAATAACAAAGATGAAAATGGGAAGAGCACTATTGTTTTTGAACATATTAAAGCGTTGTTCAATCTTTCATCTCTTACAGATAAGGAAAGGTATATAATGGTAAATGCCTGTCTTTTGCCGTTATCCGGTATGCCCGTTGCAGAATTTGAAAGTTTTATTGATTTAGAAAATTATCCGGATTCCGAATCAAATGAAGGATGGGGTGAGGACAGCACAATATCTAATCTTGTAAAAGGCGGTTGGATAAAGAGAATAAACGGTGAAGTATCAAAAATAACTCTCCATCCGATTGTTTCAGAAGTTACTGTAAATGAACTTAAGCCGGAGATAACTGAGGATAAGTGTAAAAACTTTTGTGATTCTGTCTCTGAATTAATAGATAATAATAATTTGAAATCAGTTGACACCTATAAAGATATTTTCGTTAGTAGTGCAGATACTTTAATAAAAAACGAGGATGAAATTTCGGTAGAGTATGTTGCGAAAATAGCTTTTGTTTTAGGTGAATTAGCATGTTATCCTGAATCGCTCTATTATTATATGAAAATATTAAAAATCCGAGAAAGAGTGTTACATGAAGATCATCCTGATATTGCTGAAATATATAATAATATAGGCTCTGCATATGCTGAATTAGGAGAACATAAAAAGGAACTTGAGTACAAACTAAAAGCCTTAGTAATACGAGAAAAAGTATTGCCTGAAAATCATCCTGATATTGCAACATCATACAATAATGCAGGTTATGCATACGGTAAATTAGGAGAACATAAAAAGGAACTTGAGTACTGTTTAAAAGCCTTGGCAATCCAAGAAAAAGTATTGCCTGAAAATCATCCTGATATTGCAACATCATACAATAATGTAGGTTATGCATACGGTAAATTAGGAGAACATAAAAAGCAACTTGATTATTATTTAAAAGCCTTAGCAATCCAAGAAAAAGTACTGCCTGAAAATCATCCTGATATTGCAGCATCATATAATAATGTAGGTTCTGCATATAGCAAATTAGGAGATCGTAAAAAGGCACTTGAGTACTTATTAAAAGCCTTAGCAATCCGAGGAAAAGTATTGCCTGAAAATCATCCTGCTATTGCAACATCATATAATAATGTAGGCTATGCATATGGTGAATTAGGAGAACATAAAAAGGAACTTGATTATTACTTAAAAGCTTTAGCAATCCAAGAAAAAGTACTGCCTGAAAATCATCCTGATATTGCAACATCATATAATAATGTAGGTGGTGCATATGGCGAATTAGGAGAGTATAAAAAGGCACTTGAGTATTATCAGAGATTATTGTCAATCCAAAATGATACATTGCTATAATTTTATATAGCTCAATTTATTAGCTGATTTGAATAGGAGATAAGCGTGAAAGAATATCAAATTAATGTAAATAACAGCAAAAATCAAATTCAAAAATTTATTGTAGAGGAATATGACAACTATGTAGTGTTGAAACAATATTTATCAAATGAAATTGATTTGGTAGAAATTCCTGCAAAAATCAATAATAAGAATGTCACTATTGTTGGAGATTGTTGTTTTTTTAACCATCATGAAATTATAGATGTTTACTTTTCTTCTGCAATTCAATCTATCGGTAACGCTGCTTTTGCCTATTGCAAAGGAATAAGCAAGTTGGATTTGCCTGATTCAATTAAAAAAATTGGTGTATCTGCATTTAGAGATTGCACCGGTTTGAATAGAGTTGTAATGCCAAAACATTTGAAAGTTTTAAGTGCAGGTTTGTTTGCTTTCTGCCACTTGAATTGTGATGCAGAAGTTGTTCTGCCACATGAACTTGAGAAAATAGATGTTCACGCTTTTTATAGCGGTGGTTCTTTTGAATTGAAAATTCCTGATACCATCAAAAGAATTGCGGTAGGTGCATTTAATGGAGGACCAAAAGTTATTACCTCACTTCCGTATGATAAAGGTTGGTATCTTGATTGGCCTTATGGAGAAAAAATTGTTTTTTCAGATGGACAAGAAGGCATTGTTTCAAACATTACATATGTAGGCATTGATTGTACAAATTCCGAAATTTTGGAAGTTACAATCGGTAATAAGAAACAAAACATTTTTTATCCCAGTTGTGGAGAAAATGTTTATAAATTTGAAAATATTCATAGTCAACAGATGATGCAAGAGGATATTAAAAATTATCCTGAAGTAGAAGAATTATATCAAGCATGGCTTAACGGTTTGGTATAATTATTTATGCATTATGTGAAGAATTTTTGTAAAGATAATTATTTAAAACAAGGCGTTGTCGCAGAATGTGAAATTCCGTTTCAAACGGCACAAAGGGCAGTACCGCAAGTAAAGGCGGTAAAGTAACAGTCGATA
>OLGZ01000955.1_pt1 | contig 19133 bp, 17 predicted proteins | sample 1605981 | NCBI WGS metagenome assembly OLGZ01 (sample SAMN03283291) | human gut metagenome | biome: human-associated habitat; material: feces | host: Homo sapiens | place: Peru | collected 2012 | reverse complement strand
AATCCTGTTGTGTAGTGTTAACCGCAAGGATGTTGAGTGCAGCATATCCCGCCGTGAAATGTTTTACGATGAGGAATACAACTATACCCACAACAACAAGTGCAAATAGAGCCTTCGGGGCATAATATTCCAATATGTATTCCTTTTTCTGCTGTTTGTTCATAAGACTGAGCTTCTGCTTCTCAGACATATGCTCATCCACATCCAGGACGCTTTCGGGTTCCCGCTTCTCCTTTTCATCGATTTTCTCATCGATGATATGTCCTGCGATGCTTTTTATCTTCTTTTCGTTTTCTTTTGAATTTTCTGTTAAATTCTCATTTACGCTTTCTTTTCCTGGCATACGATCTCCTATACTACTCTTATCTGCGTTTTCCGCACACTGCAGTTACTTTATACATTGTAACATTTTTTAGTTAATCTTTAAACAACTTTTCAGTATTTTTAGCCATATTTTACTTTGCTACATATAACAGTGTTCGGTTATCTAGCCGATTACCCAGCCCATGAAGTTCCAGATCTCCTGCCTTCTTTTTATGCAAAAGGGACCTCAGCCTCAAGGCCGAGATCCCTCTTGTTCAGCGCATTGGCTGGAAAGTGCATTTACATGTTAAATTTTGTAGTATATGGAAGGAATGTTTTTTATTTTTTCAGCAGTTAACTCTGCCATATTTTGTGATTGTCTATTTAACAAGTTCCTGCACACATGCTTTCATCTCATCTATCTTTGACATTGCATTTTTTAGGCTGTTTTCATTCACGCCAAAGTAGAATTTGATCTTTGGTTCATTTCCAGAAGGTCTAACCGCGAACCATGCATTATTTTCCAGCTCATAGTACAGCACGTTTGACTTCGGAAGACCCATGTTCTCTTCTTCACCATCAAGCGGCTTGCGGATTCCGCTCACATAATCCCTCATGCCGGTTACTTTGATACCTGCAAAGGTCGTAAGTGGATGGTTTCTGAAGTTCTCCATCATCTCCTTAATCTGTGCTGCACCATCTACACCCTTTAGAGTTATCCCAAACGCACCTTCAAAGTAATAGCCATATTTGCGGTAAACCTCTTCCATGGCATTACAGATGGTTTCTCCCTGCAGCTTGTAAAACGCTGCTATTTCACATAAAATGACAACGGCTGCGCAAGCGTCCTTGTCACGAGTGTAGTCTCCTACTAAACATCCAAAGCTCTCCTCCATTCCGAAGATGAACTTGTATGTGTTGTTCTTCTCAAAGAGAAGAATCTGCTCACCTATGTACTTGAATCCGGTGAGTGTCTCTATATATTTCAGATTATAATTCTCTGCTATCGCCTTTGTAAGATTGGTGCTGACAACTGTGTTACAGATGGCACCATTTGCTGGCAGCTTACCGACCGCCTTCTGCTCACGGCAGACATATTCTGCTATCAGTGCTCCTGTCATATTGGCATTGAAGCGGACATATGGATATGCAGGATCATCTGCAAATTCTGTGTCTTTCCAGATTCCTGTGCTGTCCTTGACATATATTCCAAGTCTGTCTGCATCAGGGTCTGTCGCCATGATAACGTCCGCATCCACCTGCTTTGCCAGGTCTATTCCCATCGCAAACGCTGATGGCTCCTCTGGATTTGGCGACTTGACTGTACTGAAGTCTCCGTCAGGAACAGTCTGTTCCTCTACAACATATACATGTTTGAAACCAAGTCTCTTGAGTACTTCCCTTACAGGAACATTTCCTGTGCCGTGAAGTGGTGTGTATACTATCTTGATATCGTCTGCAACCTTCGGAATAATGTCGCCGTGGATAGTCTGCTGTATAAGAGCCTGATAGTAGTTCTCATCAACACTTGCAGGGACCATACAGAACAGACCGTCTGCAATCGCCTTATCCTTGTCCATGGTCTTTACATCCTCATATCTCTCAACATCCGCCACATGCTTCAGGATATCCTGATCCTGTGGTGACACGATCTGACTGCCATCCTCCCAGTACACCTTGTAACCATTGTACTCTGGCGGATTGTGGCTTGCTGTTACCACGATTCCGGCTATACATCCAAGCTCTCTCACTGCAAATGACAGTTCAGGAGTAGGGCGCAGTGCATCAAACACATAGGTCTTTATGCCATTTGCATTGAGACACAGAGCTGAAGCCTCCGTGAACTCCGCTGACATATTTCGACAATCATGCGCTATGACAACGCCTCTCTTTGCAGCCTCAGGACCAACCTCAAGTATGTAATCTGCAAGGCCCTGTGTTGCCTTTGTAACTGTGTATATATTCATTCTATTGGTTCCGGCACCCATGATTCCGCGCATTCCTCCGGTTCCAAACTTCAGATTCTTGTAGAATCTGTCCTGGATCTCTTTGTCATCATCTGCGATACTTCTAAGTTCTTCCTTGGTCTTCTCATCAAAGCAGTCTGACTCAAGCCAGAACTTGTATTCGTCCATGTAACCCATTTCTATTACCTCCACCTTGTAATTATTTTTAGCTGCGTCCACAATCTTCAAATCTTTTTTCTGCCGACATTTGCTTGCTAGTCATTCCGTTCCTTCCCAGGCATTCCGTCTCTTCACAGTCGTTCCATTTCTTCCCAGTCGCTCCGTTTCTTCCCAGGCATTCCATTTCTTTCCTATTGTTCCGTTTTACGAGAACATCGCCTTCACATTTGCTGCAAGCTCGTCAAGCTGCTCTGCCGCATCCTCCTGAGAGCTTCCCTTTACCCCGAGGTAGAACTTGATCTTTGGCTCTGTACCTGATGGTCTCACAAGGAACCACGCGCCATCCGCAAGCTGGTAATATATCATGTTGGACTTTGGAAGAACTGCCGCTTCGGATTTGCCTGTTGCAGCGTCTGTCTCTGTTCCAAGCTTGTAGTCGTATATCTTCTCCACGCTATAAGTTCCAACCTTCTGTACCGGATTATCTCTCAGGGTCTGTATCATGGATTGTATCTTTGCAGCGCCCTCACGTCCATCGAACTTCATGGTCTGAACCTTCTCCTTGTAGTAACCATATTCCTGCCACAGCTCAACCATTCTGTCCCACAGAGTCATGCCACGATTCTTGTAGTATGCCGCCGCCTCGCAGAGAAGCATCAGTGTTCCGACCGAGTCCTTGTCTCTTGCATATGTGCCAGGCAGACAGCCAAATGTATCCTCAAGCCCGAACACATAATTGTGTTCACCTGTCTGCTCATAAGCCCTCATTCTCGATGCTATATTCTTAAATCCGATCAGGTTGTTGCAGTCACAGAAGGTGTTGTACTTCTTACATATCTCCTTGACCATATTGGTGATAACAACCGTAGTTACAATCGCCGGATTCTCAGGCAGTCTGTCGCTCTGGGATCTCTGCATCAGCACGTAATCACAGAGGATTGCACCGAACATATTGCCCGTAAATTCTTTATATTCATTATTCTTGCTGTCGTATCCATACATCCCAAGCCTATCCGCATCAGGGTCTGTGACGAGTATCAGCTCGCCGCCGACCTTCTTCGCCAGCTCAAGACTCAGGGCATACGCCTCTGCGCCCTCAGGATTTGGGGACTTTACAGTTGGGAAATTACCATCTTGAACAGCCTGCTCCTCAACGACATGTACATCCTTGAAACCAAGTTCGCTGAGAACTCTTGTAACAGGCTTAAGGCCTGTTCCGTGAAGCGGAGAATATACGATCTTCAGATCTCCAGCCTTCTGGATCTCCTCCGGATTCATGACAAGCTTGTGAAGCTCTCCTATATATGCGTCATCGATCTCCTGACCGATCACATGTAGCAGTCCTGCATCTATTGCAGCGTCCTTGTCCATAGTCTTAACCATGGAGAAATCTTCTATCTTGTTGACCTCTGCAATGATCTCCTTATCCTGTGGAGATACGATCTGGACCCCGTCATCCCAGTACACCTTATATCCGTTGTACTCCTTCGGATTGTGGCTTGCTGTTATATTCACTCCGATATTGCAGTGCAGATGTCTCACTGCAAATGAAAGCTCCGGTGTCGGGCGGAGCGCATCAAACAGATACACCTTCACACCATTTGCGCACAGGCAGAGAGCAGTTTCAAGCGCATACAGCGAAGCATTGTTTCTGTTGTCAAACGCTATAGCTGCCGACGGCTCTGATATTCCGAGTTTTGCCAGATAATTTGCTATTCCCTGTGTCGCCATACGAACTGTATATATGTTCATGCGGTTTGTTCCCGCTCCCATCACACCTCGAAGTCCGCCTGTTCCAAATTCCAGATTTGTATAGAATCTGTCCTCAATCTCTTCTGCATTATCTCTGATACTGATAAGCTCTTTCTTTGTGTACTCGTCAACCTGGTCACTGCCAAGCCACATCTCATATTTCTGTTCTGCATCCATACTTAGATCCCCCTTTTTTCCAAACTACTAATCCCTGTTATACCGATGTATATTCAACGCACATTCTCTTGTCTTTTGCTTGTCTTATACCGTTTTTGTCGCAAAACACTGTCTGACCGACTCGTTTTTTCATATTATGTTTAGTTTCTTTTTAGCTAATTTTACTTAATTTAATATTAGATTAATGTGTTTTTAATTTCAATATTTAATCTTGCGTTTTATATCACTTTGTTGCGCAGTACAAAAAATTCTCCCCAGACAGCATTTTTGTACTGTCTGAGGAGAATTTTTTACTTTTTTTATTTGTTTTATCTGTCTCAGGATAATTCCCCTGCATTTTATCTCTCGTCTTACCTTTTTCGCTGTTTCGGGATAATTTTGTATCTTTTCCTGAAAAACATCGCTCTCTGCGATAATTTTATCGTTATCAATTACCCAGCAAATTACTCCGCAATTATTCTGCAAGCTTATTGAGCTTCTCAACAAGTGCAGCCTGAAGAGACTCTAGCTTTGCATCGGCATCCTCAAGGCTTATTCCCTTGATTCCATAGTAAAGTTTGATCTTTGGCTCCGTACCTGACGGACGTACGCATGCCCACGCGCCATCCTCAAGGTCATAATAGAGAACGTTGGACTGTGGTAGTCCTGACGCTGTAACCTCTCCTGTGGCAAGATCTGTGATAGTATTCTTCTCGTAATCACGAACCTTGAGAACCTTGAGTGTATCTATCTGAGTGATGGACTCTGATCTAAGTGAAGACATGATCTTTCTTATCTTCTCCGCACCTGTAACGCCCTTGAGAGTGATAGTATAAAGCCCTTCTTTGTAATATCCGTACTTCTCATAGAGATCGAGCATGTGATCCCACAGAGTGATTCCTTGACTCTTGCAGTATGCGGCAGCCTCACAAAGACACATAACCGCAACGGGGGCATCCTTGTCTCTGGCATATGTTCCAACCAGGCATCCGTAACTCTCCTCCATCCCCATCACAAAATTGTATGAGTTATTCTGCTCGAAGAATTTTATCTGTTCGCCGATGAACTTAAAGCCTGTGAGAACCTCGATGAGATTTACATTGTAATCTGCCGCCAAAGGGTCAGCCATATTTGTGGTCACAATAGTCTTGACCATCGCCGGATTCTTCGGCATAAGACCGCATTTTGCCCTCTCTCTGAACTGATACTCGGCGATTATAAGTCCTGACATATTTCCTGTAAATGGCATGTATCTGCCAGTCTTTGTATCGAGCGCGTATATTCCAAGACGGTCGGCGTCCGGGTCTGTCGCAAGTACTATGTCCGCATTTTTCTCCTTTGCCAGCTTAAGTGCAAGCTCAAATGCCTTTGGATCCTCCGGATTTGGATACTCAAGTGTTGTGAACTCAGGATCTGGAAGCTCCTGCTCAGGAACAATGTATACGTTCTTGAAACCAAGCTCGGACAGAACTCTCTTTACAGGCACAAGACCTGTTCCGTGGAACGGTGTGTACACGATTTTGATATTCTCCGACTGTTCCCTGATGATCTCCGGATGGATGATCTGCTTCTTGAGTTCCTCCATATATGCGTCATCTATCTCTGCACCTATGATGGCGAGAAGTCCCTTATCTAAGGCTTCTTGCCTATCCATAGTCTTTACTGCGTGGAAATCTGTCACAGCCTTGACTTCTGCAATGATCTCTCTGTCTTTTGGCGCCGTGATCTGTGCGCCATCCTCCCAGTACACCTTATAACCATTGTACTCAGGTGGGTTGTGACTTGCTGTTATAACGATGCCGGCTGTGCATCCAAGTTTTCTGACTGCATACGAAAGCTCCGGTGTAGGTCTGAGCGACTCAAAAAGATAAGCCTTGATTCCATTTGCACACAGGCAGAGAGCAGCCTCAGCGGCAAACTCCGGTGAATACTTTCTTGAATCATATGCTATTGCTACGCCCTTCTCCTGGGCATTCTGCTTTACTATATAGTTTGCAAGTCCCTGCGTTGCCTTACGAACAGTGTAGAAATTCATTCTGTTTGTTCCGGCCCCGATAACCCCGCGTAGTCCACCAGTTCCAAATACGAGATCACGGTAGAATCTGTCTTCGATCTCAGCGTCATCGCCAGCTATAGCTGCAAGTTCTTTCTTTGTATCATCATCGAAATAATCATCTGTCATCCAAAAATCATATGTGTCTCTGTAACTCATTTTAAACTTCTCCTTTTATGCGACGTCTTCTAACTTTTAAGAAATCCCAGCGGATCTCCATCCGAGAGAAAATGTGTCATGAGGTATGCTCCCCTGAGGGATACCTGTTCCTCTGTCAAGATCCTCCTGACCTCAGCGCGGTCTGCCAGTATGACCTGAATGTCCTCCGTACTCTCCTTGCTGTCAAGATTAGGAGTGCCTGCCACCGTGCCAAATACTGCGCAGCTCATCTCATCTGTAAATCCCGGTCCCATATAGAACGGTCTTCTGTAGAGCTCTGCCCCGCCCTCATATACTTCAAGGGAAAGCCCAGTCTCTTCCTTCATCTCTCTGACCGCCGCCTGTGCAGGAGTCTCATCTCCATCCACAAGTCCCGCAGGAAGTTCATATATGTACGCATCAAGCGGATATCTGTACTGCTTTATGAGTACAAGCTTTGGCTCATTCTCAGTCGTCACGCCATATATGACTATGCCCTCCGGTCTTACATCATGGGTTTTCATCTTTATATTGTTTTCTTTATTTCTTGAAGCAAAGTAATAATTGAAGTCTTTTCCTGCCATGTCAACCGCATCTATATGATAAAGGTTGAGGAACGGATTATCTGTGAGTTTTTGTACGCCTTTGTATTTCTCTTTCACTTCATCACTTCCCTTCTGGTTTCATTAATTCTCTTTATTCAAAATTAGCATAGTTTTTACAATATATCAAACTATTTTTAAGTATTTTTATCGTTTTTTAGCTATTTTTAATGTTATTTAGTATACTTGCGACATTTTGCCATATTTAGCTCCGCTTTCAATCCTATTTTATCTAAAATCGCCATCATGTCATACACTAATTTTCCCGGCTGAAGGGCACAAAAAATCCGGACATTTTTAATCTGCCCGGATTCTACATAACATTATGCTGTTTATATTCTACTGATCGTCTTCCGATACCAATTCATATTTGGCATCTTTCAGCCTGCAGTAATAAAAGGTCTGTCCAGCTTCTTCTGTGTAGGTTTCAAATACTCCCGTCACGACCACCTCACTCTGATCTGCCGGGTAATCATCTGGATACACGGCATCTCCACCGAGTTCAAATTCAAGCCCCTGACTGCAGCATGCCAGAGCATCGGCTATAAGGCAGTAATTATAATATTTGTCTGTTATAGGATAATAGGATGCATAATACTTTCCTTCTATTCTTATCGTCTTGCCCTCATATTCCTCAGGCTTCGACATCATCTGATATACAGTTGCATATATAAGATCTTTTCCCATAAGAGTGAGGTCCACATCCACGCCCTCAGACTTGTATTGCGCTATAACTGAGCTGTCACCATTCATGACCTGTCCATATGTCGGTTCTGATGTCGGTTCCGTTGCAGATGTGGATTCTGTCTCTGTCGTGGTTTCCGTCTCTGTCTTAGCCCCCGTATCTGTTGTAGTCTCCGTATCTGTTGTGGGCTCCGTCTCCGTTGTAGTCCCCGTATCTGTTGTGGGCTCCGTCTCCGACTTTCTATCTTCTTCCTGATAAACACTGTCTGTTTGCTGATTAAGCACCTTATCCACTGCATTCTCTGTATTTAACCTGCTGCCCATAGTCTGAGAATCCCCACCACTACAGCCTGTAACCGTAAGGATCACCCCCAGCACCAATATCAGCGCCATGATTCGCTTAATATTATATCCAATTTTAGCTATTCTTGTATTTAGCTTTTTACTCATACTCCTACCTCCTCAACACTCTTCCAACAAAACAGTTAAGCGCAAACAAAACCATATCACACGCAACTATCGTAGAACCCACCGGTGTCGAAAATAGTATGGACACCAGCATTCCAGCCAAAGTTCCTACAACCGAAAGTATGGCCGAATAAATTACTACCAATCTAAAGCTGTACATGACTCTCATCGCAGATAGAGCAGGAAATACCAGAAGCGCCGTGATGAGCAGGGAGCCCACCAGATTCATTGCAAGCACTATTATCACTGCGATTATCACAGCTAGAGCCAGATTATATGCCCCTGCATTTTTCCCTATTGCTCTTGTAAAGTTCTCATCAAAAGTGACCGCAAATATCCTGTTATAGAACAAACAGAAAAACGCTATTACACATATTGACATCACTATACACAGCCACACCTCTCCCATAGTCAATGTTAGTATGGATGTTGAACCAAACAACGTAGAGCACACATCACCTGATACATTTGCTGACGTGGAGAACACATTCATTATCAGATAACCCATGGCAAGGGCTCCGACAGACATCATAGCTATAGCTGCATCGCCCTTAAGTTTTGCATTTTGCCCTGACATAAGTATGAGGATTGCAGCAGCCACAGTCACAGGCATTACTATGACCGTGTTATTTGTCAGTTTCAGGACTGATCCTATTGCCATTGCACCAAATGCTACATGAGAAAGACCATCACCAATAAATGAAAATCTTTTAAGAACCAATGTTGCACCAAAAAGTGACGAACACAAAGCTATAAGAACTCCAACAATAAGCGCATACCTGACAAATGGGTACTGCATATAGAAAATTAATTTATCAATTATCTGCACTCTGCTCACCGCCTTTCTCATATTCTACCGAAATGATATCCCAATATCTGCTGTTCTTATATCCATCTCTGCTACCCCAGAACGAACCTCCATGATGCATATGAAGTACATGTCTTGCGCAATCTATTGCCCTCAGATCATGTGATATCATGATCACTGCCACACCATTTTCATTTAAATGCTGTATCATCTGATAGAACTGAGCCGTCGCGACTGGATCAAGGCCAGTTACCGGTTCGTCGAGCAGAAGAAGATTCTCAGTTGCACACAAGGCTCTCGCCAGAAGAACGCGCTGCTGCTGTCCTCCCGACAAATGCCTGTAGCATTTCCTGCGTATATTCCATATTCCAAGTCTTTCAAGCTGAGATTGGACAAGTTGCTTTTCCTTTCTGCCATAAAAAGGACGTGCGCCACACTTAGTCAGTGCACCCGACAAAGCCACCTCCCATACAGTTGCAGGGAAGTCCTTCTGCACATGTGTCTGCTGCGGCAGATAGCCTATGTCACGCGATGTCAGATCATCGCCAAACTTTATCTCTCCTGAAACCGGTTTCAGCAGCCCAAGTAAAGTTTTTACCAAGGTACTCTTTCCCGCTCCGTTCTCTCCTACTATACAGAGATAGTCTCCCTTGTCTATTCTGAAATTAAGGCCTGACGCAACTGATCTTCCGTCGTACCCGACTGCCAGGCCTTTACACGTTATATATGACATTTGTTTTCTCCTATTCCTTTAAACATCAATCCATCTAGTTAAGCCGCAATTAATTTAACGCCTGAGACAGTACATTCAGGTTATCTTCCATCACGTTCAGATATGTCTCTCCATCAGCCACATCCTCTGCGGTTACAGACTGCATCGAATCCATTGTCAGTATCTCCTGTTTCTTTGCCTCCGTAGCCTTTCGTATCGATTCAGCTACCTTGTGATCCGAGCCCTCTATCGTCAAAATAACTGGGAGCTTTAAATCGTCCACCTTCTGCGCAAGAAATGTTATAGTTTCAAAGCTTGCCTCCGATTCAGCGCTGCATCCCACAAATGCAGCATAGTAGGTAAGTTCATAGTCATCTGCCATATATCTGAATGGGAATCGGTCTCCGAACAGTATCTCCTTACGTTTGCCCTTAGATATAGTAAGCGCATATCTTCCGTCAAGATCATTTAGCTTATCCACGTACTCAGCTGCATTCTCGATATAATCCTCTTTTCTCTCAGGATCAAGTTCCTGTATATTTCTGGACAGAACATCGGTAATCGTCGCCGCATTTTTCAGAGAAAGCCACACATGCTCGTCATACTCAGGACCTTCCCCTTCTTCGTTTTCCTCTTCTTCCTCTGCCTGCATGCCTGGAACTACCTCTTCCTCTTTGACTGCAGTTCCCAAAGCGTCAAGCATATTTACAACCTTCATGTCCTTATTAGTCGCTTCTTTCAGGGCACTATCCACCCAGCCGTCAGACTCACCGCCAACATACACAAACATATCTGCGTCAGCTATCTTTGCTATATCCTCTGCAGTTGGCTGATAACTGTGAAGATCCATCCCCTGATCGAGCAGCATAGTAAGCTGAAACTTGTCGGAATCATCGCCTATGATATTGCGGATCCAGTCATACTGAGGAAAAGTCGTACATACAATACTGTACGCCGTAGCATTTGCCGTATTTTGGGGCGCACTTTCCCCTTTCTGATCAGAATCTGCTGCCGTCCTTGACGCTCCACAGCCACAAAATGCTGAAACAGTAAGTACCGATGCCATAACAAGGCCAAATATTCTATTTTTCATAATGATCAATAAACCTCCGAATTGATTGATAAAATTGACAGGCATATTTTGATGCCTATAATTGGGTAAATTTAATAAACTGCCTCTAGATCAAAAAACACCAATAATAAGCATTCGCCATTATCTTTAGATGTATTTCCAGACGCAATTCTCAGTCAATATCCGTACTTTAAATCAATTCAGCAATTCCACCTTCAGGGAAACGAGCGTATCAGCACAATACTCGTGGGTATACACCAATACAACTCCTAGTGTGAACACACTTAAGAACGCCAGTAACACTGGCGTAGTTGACATTGTCTTTATATTTGAAAGGAACTGTGCAGCCTGCTGCAAATGCATACATATAGGACATTCCTGCCCCGTACAGTCATGCTCCACATTGCGCGCAATATAACCGTAAGAGAAAAGTACTCCTGATACAAAGAACACTATAAGGATCCATGACATTATTCTCTTTTTACTCATTCTGCACACCTCCTTTTCATGTTTAGAAATTTTGTGATATATAGTTCTTGATGTGACCGTAACAATACAGTCCCATCTGTAACAATCCCGTTTAGTTTAGACTACAGCGACTCCACAACGCCTCTGACAATCTTTGCAAATACCACATATCGATGATCTGTCACAGTCGATCACAAATCCATACCTCTCCTGAATGCCTTTAGCTATGTGATTCATGGTATCGCGGTCAATATGTATGACTCTTCCGCACTTAACACACTGCATATGAAGGTGCTCATGACAACTATGATCAGCCTTTTCCATTCTATACATACTTGAACTACCATCAGCACTCTGATACTTTATCAATTTGTCCTGGGTAACCATGCGGTCAAGATTGCGATATACGGTCGTTGTATTCGCATCTATGCCATTCTCATCCAAATACACACTTACATCAGCCGCGCAAAACCCTCTGTCCTGCCTTCCTGCAGCAAATGCCTCTATAGCCTGACTTATTCTCGTTTTATACTCCCTCGCCATACTATCCCTCTTTTTGAATTTGCAAACCATTTGCATTTTTACTGTATCATAAATGGCTTTTAGCTTTATGTCAATACCTTTTATATAATTAAACCTGGTCTGTATACCCGCACATATTAAAACCGGATGGCCTGAACCATCCGGCTAAACTATTTATTCCGCATATTTATCACTTTTCCATCACAACTATTTTGTTTGATATATTGCTGACAAATGGTATTTTGCCAATGACTTTATACACCGGTATAAACTCTGCCATTCCTTCTACAAGACTGTGCTGTTCTATGTATCTGTATTTCGGTATGATCTCTGCCAGTTTCTTTCCGTTTGACACGCCCCAGGAGAACTTGGCATGGCTTCCATGTATGGATTTCTCTTTGATATGCTTCGCCATGAACGGTGCCATAGTCTCAACAAATACTGTAGCGTGCTCGAATTTTCTGTATATTATGTCAAACATCTTCTTAACATCAGCCTCCGTCAGATACATTGTAAGCCCCTCTATGATGACCAGTACAGGTTCGCCGGCATACTCTACCATGTCAGCCCATTTGCTGTCCATTGCGGATTCCGCTATCTGATACACTGGTCCGTCCTCCTGTAGGAACTTTTTCCTCACAGTCATGGTTTCCGGGAGATCAATGTTGTACCAGCCTTTATATCTGCCCTCATTTCTGTAACAGCGGGTATCAAGACCGCAGGCGATATTCACAACCACGACGCCCTTGTGCTTTTTCAGGTATTCTGATACAAGCTTATCAAGCACTATAGTTCTGGCTATGACTCCGCTTCCCATCGCCATATCTTTATCTGCAAGAGAAAAATCATAATCAAGACTGTCAACTATCTCTATTGCCTTGCCATCGTATATGGCATGGTCCGGTTTTCTTGATTCCTTAGCCCTTGCGTAAAGTGTCTGGAGCATCGTCTCTGGAACTCCTGTTATGTCTACCTTTGATCTGTCTGCTGTGTTGTTCTGTGTGCTAACCATTTTTCTCATTTCCTCCTGCTTTTTAATTGTGCAAACGCATGAGAGGCGCTGCGCGCGCTTCACAAATGGTGCAAACGCATGATAGGCGCTGCGCGCGGCGTTTGCGTGCTTCATAACATGTCGTCAAGCGCAGCTTGATGACCTGCGCGCACATCAGTGCGCTTCCTCTGCCGGAATCCTCCCACTTACGTGGGCCCCTCCTTATGAAATATAACGATTGTCTTGTTTTGTTATGTTCATAAAAATAAGAGGTTCATCATCGATGAACCTCTTTCTTTAAACTCTCTATCAGCTTTTCTGTACCGCCTGTGGCATGAATGCCAATCTTTTCTGTCAGATACATTTTCTTCTCCACGTCTACATCCTCGTTCAGTATCGCCATGGCTCCTTCAAGCCGCATCTTCGCCAGCACGCGAACCAAAGTCTCATCCGGCTCGCATCCAAGCTGTGACCTGTAATATGCCGCAAATGAATGTCTCATGAACCCCTCAACCCTCTGGTGATAATTCTCATAGCAGCTACCGTCAGCGCCATGCATGATGATCATTGCCTCTTCCCTGTGTGCCAGAAGGAATTGCATCATGATCTTATCTGCATCTACGCCCGTGCCGGGGTTCTCAATCTCCCCCTTCATAAGTTTTCCAAGCATGGCTTCGTATTGGTTCACAAGCGGTTCTAGTATCGCCTTGAACAATGCCTCCTTACTCTCAAATGAAAAGTAGAAGGCTCCGGTGGTAACTCCCGCACTGTTGCATATCATTCTAAGGCTTGCCCTCTGGTAACCATTTTTAAGGAATTCCTCTTTGCCGGCTTTTTTCAGTTTTTCTATCGTTTCACTGCGCTTGTCGTTTTCCATAACACATGTTATGTTAGCACAAACTAACCAATCTAACAACCTCTTTTTTATTATATATAACCTTTGTTCCTGACTTATACAAATCCTTACTTTTTCCTACTATCCGCCAACTGACAGAGATGTATTCTACTGCTTCTGCAGGTACTTCACCGGAACTGCCTTCGTAAGCCACACGCCATTCTTCGAAAGATAGAACTTATATCCATCCCTGTACATCTCTCCAGCTCTTACAATATACAAGACCGGTTTTCCATGCCGCTGTCCCACCTTAAATGCTGTGTCTCTGTCATTTGACAAGTGGACATACAGACGGCTTTTAGGCAGAAGTCCCTCTGCATCTATATCCTGTACATACTTTTCACCCGTGCCGTGCCACAGTTCTTCCGGCGGACACACCTCGTCCAGTTCAACATCAACAGGTATAGAATGTCCCTGATTCGCTCTTATGAGAGTCTTGTCCTCGTTGAATGAATACCTCTGTTTCTTGTCAGTACGGACAATCTCTTCCAACATATCCATATCGATCTGGTGTTGTGCTCCAATACCAGACAAAAGCTCGTCAACATTTGCCCAGCCATGCTCATCCAGACTGATTCCGATGCTTTCTGGTCTGTGTCGAAGAATCAGACTCATAAAACGGCTGAGCTTATTTAAATATTTTTCATCGTATTCCACACTCTTATCCTCCAGTCAACTACAATTATCAAGGTTCATTTGAGCCTTTTATTTGGATTATTTTTTCATAAATCACTTCACACTATCTGACAAACGTCAGCTCTTTATAGGAATCTTCATCGTGAGCCAACGCTACATGCAAAATTTGTTCAATCACATTAATATATTCTTTCGTTCAGGTATTTTCTTACCGTTTCAAGTCCTCCGATCGGCACGCAGAACTTCTGGTCATGGTTCTTACATGCCTCATAGGTTTCCTCCAGATCAAACCAACTCACGCCGTCCAGCTCTTCTTTTTGGATAGTCAGGTCTGCTATGTCCACCGGTTTCTGATACACAAACACAAATGCCACCTCATTGTCCCTGAACATTTTGCCGTGAAATTCCTTCTCATACTGTATTCTGAATGTTCCTGCAAAATCGAGGTCTTCATTTTCAGCATTTATTCCCAGCTCCTCACCCAATTCTCTTAGTGCTGACTCCATCGGTTCATCGCCTGCCTGTATATGTCCGGCAGAGGAAGTGTCATACCTTCCGGGAAACGAATCCTTATTCATAGCCCTCTTCTGCAGAAGAACCTTATACCTGCCATTCTCTTTCTTCGCTATCCATATATGAGCAGTCCTGTGGCATATGCCTTTTGCATGAGCCTCGCTCCTCTCCACTGTGTCTCCGGTAGGGTTGCCCTGTTCGTCGCATATATCAAAAAGTTCCATTATAGTGTACCGTCCTTATTTCTCTGATTCGATACAATTATAATGGAACTTTTTTCTTTTATCTATATATAATTAACACCTATAATTATCCTTGTAATATAATGCTATAAAGCTGCCTTCGCCAGCTTGGTATTGCATCTCGTCATAACCTCAAGATAATATGCCGAATCAACCGGTGACATTTTGTCAGCATCATATGCATCTGCTTTACTGACAAAATCTGCATATTTGCTCGCATAATCTGCATAGTCTGCGAGCATGCTCACCGTGTCATCTGAATTCTCATATTTCTCCATAAAATCAATATAATCGTCTATAAACACCTCATAGCTATCAAGAAACGCCTTGAGGTCGGGATCAACCACGCTAGAATCTGAAACCGAGGTTTCTTCATCTGCCGTATCCTCACCTTCCTGTTCACTTTCTTCAACTGTAGTTGTCTCTTCAACTTCTTCTGACGTGGCATCTTCTGATATGACTGATTCTTCTTTTTCTTCAGTCGATGCTTCAGTTGTTATCTCCGTCTTAGCTTTCATCCTTTCAGGTGAAGAAAGATATATATCCATGGAGTCACTCGAGTAATGTGTAAGTTCCAAATGATAACCATCCTTATTATCAGCCTCAAACGAAGTCGATGTTGTTGAAGAATTTTTATCAAACCCTTTTTTCTTACATGCATCAATATAAATCCGCATATTTTTCATCTGTTACTTTATCAGCACTCGCACTTAAATAATCTTTATCATTTGACAATACGTATCCATATTCTGTATCCGGAGCAGGAAGATACGCTGCAAGACCATCATCCGGCCAGTTTAGTTTTCTATTCTCATGAGATGATGAATGTCCTCCGCTATGACTTGCTCCAAAAGGAATCACGAGCAGAAATGCAAGAATAGCAAGTGCCACATATATGAATTTTTTCTTTTCTTTTATAATCTGCATACCCATAAGCCATGACACAGCAAGCAAGCCACTCTGTATCAATGCAATTATACCCGATAAAACCGAGCCAGAAGAAAATGAACCAATCGCTGCTATAATGCAAATAAACACAGACACTATAGTAACCTTGCTAAACTTGCTCTTTCTGTATGTCTTTTGTTCTTCTCTCTTTTCGTTGCGGTCTTCCTTTTCTTTTTCATTTGCCATTCTGGCGTATTCCATTTCTTTATATGTATTGCTCTTAAGTTTTTCTATTGCCACCGCATCACTGTCAAGTATCTTTTCTCTATCTCCGCAATATGGACAAGTATATTCTCCCTTATCTGCATCCACTTCCAAATCTCCATTGCAGTTTTTACACTTCAGCTTTATTATACGAGCACCTGTCTGACTCTCGCATCTATTTCCACACCCCGGACAAAATGTCGCCCCTTCCGGAATATTTGCTCCACATTTACTACAAAACATTGTTCTTCTCCTCCTTACGATATTTTCTCTATCAGCTCATACGCCTGATCTATATACTCATCGATCTCCACTTTCCGCTGTCTGAGCCTCAATATATGCGCATCAACCTCTCTCCTCACTTCATCTTTGCTAAGATTATCCAGTTCTGCTATCTCTCTGATGGAAAACTCCAAATTCTGAAGGAGCTTGATCATCCTGACCCTGTCCTGGGCTTTCGCATCGTACAGCAGATAGCCTCTCTCATTTCTTGCTGCCGCAGACATTAAGCCGGCCTTTTCATATCCCTGAATCGCCCGTCTGCTGACCCCAGTATGTTCACACAACTCCCTCAATGTCTCCACTCTTTTTATCACCACCTCACGCAGACATTTTCTTAACTGTAAAATTGCACGTTACGTGCAGTCAACACATTGATGCCAGTCCATAGCATATGCTGCCTTCGATGTTGATATTGTCCCATAGTATTTTCAAAAGTGGATTTGTCAGTGCAAAAAGGCACCCTGAATCCAGCCTGTCAGCTGTCTTCAGAGTGCCTTTAACACATTTCCTCTATAATTTATCTCAATAATTATGTCTTACCGAAAGTCAGTTTACGTCCCCTGTCCTCATCGTGCTAAAGCTCCCGGATTATTTGCTCAAGTTCTTCCCGCTTTCTGTTGTATGCATCCAGATCACTGTTCCTTTCACATAATTTTACTGCCCTCTCCAGCCATGCAATGCACTCATTTCTGTCTCCAAGCTCAATATAGATATTTGCTGCGGGAATAAGCATATAATTTATCAGATCAAGCTCCGAACTGCATGTTCTGCTGTAAACCTTCCATGCCTTGTGTATATTTCTGTCTACCTGACACGGATCGGCATCAATATATGTATAGAACCATCCCTTAGTTATGTAATACGACAGCCAGTTTTCTGCATTATCTGCAATCCTGCCGGGTCCCGAATTATCTATCTGAATCATGATCATCCTGGCTCTGTTCAGAAGATCTATGGCTTTTTTTCTGCTTCGCAATGTGAAATTCCCACCAAAACAAGATCTGACTGTATATGTCGCTGCCGCAATGATATCTGCAGCAAGCTTTAACCGAGCATCAGTTGTTTCTGCTTTTTCGTAGCACGCTATCGCCCTATCCATATATCTCATCTGAAGAGCATACAGTTTTTTTCCTTCTCTTGTCTCCGGTTCAAAGTTTCCATCAAGAATTGTGTCCAGATAATCCATCCAGACATCGCAGACAAAGCCTTCTATGTAGTGACTTTTTCCTTCCGACCATTTCTCAAGATATCCTAAGATCTCCTCTGTATCACTATACCGGCCCATATCAGCATATATATGAGCCAGCTTGTCACACACTTCAACCATATCCCTGTCCGATATAAGTTCGTCTGTACGTCTGGCCATTTCCCATATTCTTCTTCCATGAGTCAATATAAATTGTTCACTTTCTATAGGCAGCATCACAATTGTCTTTGCTGCAAGGCGAAGATATTCCTTGGAATCACGCAAGTTATCCACATTCATACAACAATTTGCAACAGACACGCATATCGATACCACAGCGTTATCATCAGCGATCAGATTAACAAGGCATGCTTTTACAGGCTGAAGTTCTTCTGTTTCTGGCGGTATGTTATTCCCATCCTGCATATCTGCCCATTTTCTGCCAAGTTCTCTTCGTACTGCCTGACCTATAACAGGATGAAGTGCAAATTTTTTTTGCCGTTCAACCCAGCCAATATCAGCCAGTTCGTTTATCATATTCTCATCATCAGCATCAATAAAGCAGTAAAAATCTCTAAAATCTACACCATTGTCCCCAAACAAAGCCAGACTCATCAAAATCCCTCTCTGTTTCGGTGTAAGGCCGTCCATGCAAAACAGCGATGAGATCATATCTGTCATATGCCCATATACATTCCGGCTGTCTATGGTACAACCTGTTTTCACCCCATCCAGTGCCGTAAATCCTTGTTTTTGAACCAGAGCACATGCTTCGTCAATTGACAGATACCCTCTGTCTATCTGTCTTGCCAGGATCATCAGCATGAGTGTGTGTCCATTCACCCTGTCTATCAGTTCGTCCAGTTTCTCATACAGATCCGCATCAGGCTCTGGCTCAGTATTCCGCATATTTGACAACATCAGTTCATACATACAGCGTCTTTCAGAAAATGCCGCAATCTGTATATGGTCATAACACTCCGGAATAATCCCCCCTCGTGTCACTACTATCAGCCTGCAGCCTGTTCTCACAAGTTCTGATATCCCATCATCCAGGTATATATCACTGTTATCCAGAACCGGAACATTATCCACAACCACCAGACTTTCTTTTGTATTTTCCGATATGCACTCCCTGAATTTCCTAAGCTTTCTGTGGAAATAATCAGCTTCGTTTTCATCAGCCTGTCTGCAAACTGTATTTATATAAAACATATCATCATTACATACAGTTGAATAAAACGAGTTTGAATAATTCAGATACAGCACCGTATCTAACCGGTCTCTGACATCCATGACAAATCTCCGAACCAGTGTACTCTTTCCGATTCCTCCCATTCCTGTTACAAATATACAAGGCTTTGTCTTTTCG
>OLGZ01000954.1_pt1 | contig 19158 bp, 20 predicted proteins | sample 1605981 | NCBI WGS metagenome assembly OLGZ01 (sample SAMN03283291) | human gut metagenome | biome: human-associated habitat; material: feces | host: Homo sapiens | place: Peru | collected 2012 | reverse complement strand
AACAATGGCAGAAGCCAAGGAAAAGGGACTTGTCCGCAGCGAGGGCAAGGAGTATGTAATGAACGACGGCGATGTCGTGCTGTTCAGATTCAATGTGTAAAGGAGTAAGCTATGGCTGAGGACAACAACATTCTTGATTTTTATCCCGAGGGCGAGGAAGAAGCCTGCGCCGAGGACAGCTACGTCACTCTCGTTGACGAGGACGGCAACGAGGTCGATATGTCGGTTGTCGATATCGTTGAGCACAAGGGCGAGAACTATGTTATTCTCCTGCCCGTCGAAAATATCGAATCGGGCGATATGCAGTTCGCCGTGATGAAGATAGAATACGACGAGGATGCCGACGAATACACCTATGTGACCGGCAACGAGCCCGAATACGACGAGGTTTTCGTCGAGTTCCGCGAGAGGCTCGAGCAGGAGCTGAGCATCTTCGACGGTATCGGCGATGAGCTTGAAAGCGAAAACGAGCTCGACCATTTCGACGAGGACAACTGAAAACAGATGAGGGGCCGCGTTGAGCGCAGCCCCTCTTGCTTTTACCATTCAAATGTCACGGTGATTCCGTTCTTTTGATAGCTTATATCATGGAAGTTTCTGTTTTCTATTCCCTCGCAGAATACGCGCGTCATCTCCGCATCTTTAAACGTGATGCTTCCGGTCAGGGTCAGGCTCTGCGACAGATACACCGTCTTGCTGACGGTGAAGCCCGTCAGCCACCAGTGATACATCGGGTCGCGGTGGACGAGCAGGTCGTCTCCGTGGAATAGGTCGAGCGACATGAGCAGCATATCCTCATCGCCCACGCAGTTATAAAATGTTCCCTTTGACCCGGGCTCACGCTTGTATATGCCTATTTCCGCGCCGTTTGTTATGACATATCTGCCCTTCCAAAGCTGAATCATCCACTCGCTGCCGGCGTAGTTAAACTTAATGCGCGCGGTCTGATAGTTGAACAGCGGAGTGATATAGCAGAAGATATCATATGCCACGGTAAAGCCGAAGTTTCGCATCCAGACATGGACAGGCGTTATGACCATGGCCTTTCCGACGTCGAAATCATAGCCTATGCCGACCATTCCGTTGTCGTCCTTGCCGTAGAGCATCTGGGTCTTTATGTTATAATACGTGCCCGAGGGCAGCTCCTCCGTCCTGCCGTCGCGGTAGGTCACGCGGCAATATATCTCATATGTGTCCTCCAAATCCTTTACGGGTACGCAGTAGAGATATGCCTCGTCGATTATTCCGAAATAGACCGCCGCAGCACGGAAAATGAGTGAGAGAGCGGAATTGCCCTCCTTTGCGTATTTTTCGGAAAGCTCGTTGAGCTTTTTTTGAAGCTCGGGCACATTGATATGATATTTTTCGCTGACCTTGACAGCGAGGCCGTTGAACTCCGGCATACTCTTCATTATCAGCGCGGCATCAAGTCCCGAGGCTCTGGCGACGCTCGAGCACAGGGCGTCAAGCTTATCGTCGAGCACTACGTTGAACTTATCCTGCGCCACAAAGTGGAAGCCCGTGAGCAGGTAAACGGCATTATCGATACTGTTGACATACTTGAAGAAATCCTCGGTTGACATCGTAGGATAGCCGTTCTTCATAATATAGCCGTAGATACCCGTCGGCTCCGCCTTCTTGGCGATCGCATTTGCGGGGACGCAGGCAGCGCACAAAAGAATCACAAGGGACAAGATAAAGCTCAGTGTTCTTTTAACTTTTTGCATTGTTTTTCCTCCTCATACTTTGCTTCGCCAATAAAATATTATCATAGAAAGCGAAAATAAGCAACATACAAAATGCGCAGAACCGGGAGTAAATAACCGCTTCTGCGCTGTTTTTATATAAGTCCGAGCTTTTTAAAGGCGTTATAAAGCCCGTCGGAATTTATGTCGTCCGTCACTGTGTCCGCCGCCGCTATGAGGGCGGGCGTCGCGTTGCCCATAGCAACTCCGTACTCCGCGAAGTCCATCATCTCGAGATCGTTGTCACCGTCGCCGAAGGCTATCGTCGCGCTCTTTGGAGCACCGAAGCGGCGCAGTATCTCCGCCATTCCGGTGGCCTTTGTGTATCTGCTGTCCGTAACCTCGCCGCAGCGGTCGCCCATGTTGCCGAAGCTGTAGCGCACGACGCCGAAGCGCTCCCCGAGGTCGGCGGCAACCTCTCCGAGTCCCTTGGGCGCTCCGTAATATATGAGCTTTTCGGCGGAAGTCAGCTCGGACGCGCTCTCTACTACCGTAGTCATGCCGAAGAGCGAGTTTATTTTGCCGCGGTCGATGCCGTCGGCGAGATAGTGCGCAACTATCGCGTCCGCGCACCATTTTTCGAGCATGAGCGTATGCTCGGTCTGCACGCAGTAGGGCGCGTGCAGGGAGGTGAAATATCGGGCGAGAAAGGCCATGTACTCCTTTGAGAAGCAGTGCCGGGCTATGCACTCGCCGTCCGCCATAACATATGCTCCCGACGAGCAGACCGCGCCGTCAAAGGTTATCTTTTCGAGCAGCCACGGATAAATCTGCGAGCGCTGTCTGCCCGTGCAGACAAAGAGCTTGTGCCCGTTAGCCTTGGCGGCCTTCAGCGCCTCGAGCGCCGAATCCGCGAGCTTGCCCTGAAAGTCGACAAGTGTCCCGTCTATATCAAGAAAAATATACTTTGTCTCCATACGTTTCCTCCGAAAGCGTTTTTACTATAATAACACAGCCCTAACTTTTTGTCCATTGCCGATTGAAAAAGCGGACGCTGTTATAGTATAATATTTAAAACAGGGAAATAATGGGCGGTGAAAACATGACCGATATTGAAAGAGCGAAGCAGATTTTGATAAGCGAGGGCTGCACCTGCGCAGTCTGCAAGGGCGACAGCATACATATGAGCCAAAAGCGCGGAGTTGCGCCGCTCATGGAGCTTCTTGACGGCGGCGCGGATATTCGCGGATATTCGGCGGCGGACAAGGCCGTCGGCAAGGCGGCGGCGATGCTGTTCGTTCTGCTCGGAATAAGCGAAATATATGCTGCGGTTATGAGCCGAGGAGCAAAAGCGGTCTTTGACGAGCACGGGATAAAATATTCCTGCGGCGAAGAGGTCGAATATATAGTCAACCGCCAAAAAGACGGTATGTGCCCGATGGAAAGAGCGGTTAGGGATATTGACGACCCCGCCGAGGCACCGAAAAAAATAAAAGAAACAATTGAAAAAATGCGAAAGGGTGACTGACATGAAGCTTCACTACATGGGAAAATTCAATCTCGACCCGAACACTCTGCCGCAGGCGGAGCACAAGCCCGGCGCAACGGAGTTCAAAGAGGCGGACAGCATGAAAAAGCTGGCTGTTATCGCAAACGCCGTCTCTTTCGTGATTTTTGCCGTTCTCGCCGTCGCGGCGTATTTAAGGCTGCCGGATATCACGCGCGGAAAATCATCTGTAATAGCCTGGGGCGCAGCCCTGCTCGGCTCTCTGCTCATCCTGTTTCCGCACGAGCTGCTCCACGCCGTCTGCTTCAAAAATGATGTGTATCTCTACACTAATTTCAAGCAGGGTATGCTGTTCGTTGTCGGCACGGAGCCGATGAGCAAGGGCAGGTTCATATTTATGTCCATGCTCCCGAACATAGTTTTCGGCATAATCCCCTACGCCCTTGGCATGATATTCCCGCAGCTCAAAGCGCTGACCCTGTTCGGTATGCTCTGCACGAGCATGGGCGCGGGCGACTACTATAATGTGTTCAACGCCCTGCGCCAAGTGCCGAAAAACGGAAAAATCTATATGTCCGGTATGCGGTCGTATTGGTATGTGGAGGAATGATGCTGCAAAGGAGCTTAGAAAATGTCATTAAAATCATTTTGGAATGAGCCTGCTTTCGGAGATGAACCGGCTGCCGAGAAAGCCGAAAAAAGAAGAAAAAGAAGCGTCTGTTTTCGTTGGACTGTGTGGCTTGCCGTAATTTTAATTGTCGGCGGTATCTCCGAATTGATAGACAAAATCAGAACAAGCGAGCATTCGACGCTCATTTTTAGCCTGATAGGAGTCGGGCTTGCGGCTGCAATCGCCGTTATCATTGTTCTTGTTATACGCAGCAGGAAAAATAAGAGTATTTAACTGTAAATTTGAACTGTCGAAGCAGGAAATTGATTTGGGCTATATAGTATTATGGAAATTTTTGCTATAGAAAAGGAAAAGAATGATAACCTACACGATATTAGCAGCTATGAACCTGCTGTTATTGCGAATAAGATAAAGAAAGAGTGCATGCAGCAAAATACCACATTAAAAACTATGTTACAAGAATTAAGCATCGGTAGTAATATGATGTCGCATATGTCGCACGGTAAAGCACCATCATATATTACTATCGCGCGTATATGCGACTATCTTAATATCAGCATAGATACACTGTTAGACCATACTGTGACTGCAAATACAGCACCAATAGATACTGCGGCGGCATTGCAGCATTTGTCAGCCGTAACCGGATACAGCACCGACTACATTGCCGGATTGCTTCGTATTCCACCAAAACAACAATTTAAACAATAGGACTGACATCTTACTGCTATTGGGGGAGAAGGGGTCGGAAATCCGCAACCTGCGACATCGTTAAACTCAAATACATTCAAATTAAAGATTGCGGCACCGCACGCCATTCGCGTGCGATGCCGCTTTGTATTTTTGCGTTCTGAAATTTTATTTGCTGAGTTCTTTTATAATTGCTTTAAATTTATCGGTATCGCGCACCGAATCAAACTCATCATGCAGTATCCATTTATCTCTAAGTATTTCGCAAAGAGTTCTTGTATCGGCAGTCTCGAAATCTGTTTTTCGCTCGATTATTTCGCCGACTAATACCGCGCTGTATCTCTGCTCGTCGGGGCGATTATCAAAAGCCTTCGCTTCATCAACGGCTAAATGCAGGTGCTTATACATATTATCGTAATCCTTCAAAAGCGCATATCTTTTGGCAATATCAAAATCAAGCCACGCAACACCCCAATTATTGTTTGGTCTGTTGCCGTCAAGGATAAGCTTCTCCAATTCAAACACTTTTTTCAACACAATAAGCTCTGTCTCGTTATCAACCACATCCGCATCCGCTAAAAGCCAAATAAATGTTTGCAAATTTTCATAGCTTTTCATAATCGCGTTGCGCAAAAAGGGCAACTTTTCTTCTTTTTTTAGTGCCCACCATATCTGCAATTCACGGCAGTTTTCCATCGAAGGCAGTGTTTCATAAATTTTTCTGCCGATTTCTTTTCTTCCATGCAGACAATGGTTAAACGCAAGTCTCGCGGTTGCCGCAAGCCGTATGCTTTGATCGGGGCAATATTTCATAATTCTTTCACCCAGGGCAGTGATTTCAGAATCATACCTTTCCATATTTTCTTTCCATTCCGGAATGTTACTGTCATCATCACCCGCGACAAAAAGAGCATACATCAGTTTATCAAGCAGAATGTAATTATTCGGATATTCCCCGACCCCCTCACGGGCAACAGCAATGCACTTATCTATCTCACCCCTGCTTATGGAAAGCTGAAAGCGTTCAAGATATTTTTCTACATTTTCCATTTCGGTTATTTCATCGACACCCATAAGCTTATCGGTGGAAACATCAAAAAATGATGCGATGGTAGGCACAAGCTCAATATCAGGATAACATAAACCATTTTCCCAGCGCGACACGGATTGACACGACACACCGAGAACCTGTGCAAACTCCTCCTGCGTGATCTCTTTTTCTTTCCTCATTCTTTTTATCGTTTCGCCTATATTCAGTTTCATAGTAGAACCTCTCTTTCAATGATTGAAAGCGGCGCCTCTTTCTGAATATATTATTGCATATTAAGCCCTTCGATTCAATATCATGAACAGAGAGTTTTTTTCACGGTTTTAGTGAAAAGTCAAGAGCGAATAAGTAAAGAAGCAGCAAGATTTAAAGTCTTGCTGCTCTATCTGTTAAATAAAATTCATTTAGTACAATGATATTTCAATAAATGAAGTGTTCGTTCTGCAAACATGAAGCGACAACTTCATTCTATGAGGTCCTCGAAGTGAGCGCAGAGCCTATCGGACCGCTTGCAGAAAATGGCGAAAGCGGCGTTAAGCAATACGCAAGGAGATACACTCAATCTTAAAGAACGCTTATTAAAGCGAATATACCGGCAATCAACCCGCCACATAATGATATAACAAATCCGATCAACGCACCATAACCGGCAGCTTTAGCCTTTGAAGGACTTGTCTCCTTCCACACTAAATAAAGAATAAGTCCCACAATAGGAATAAAAAAGCCCAAAAGTAACCATCCACTGTTACTCCAAGCTTCCTTTTGAATGTCACTTAAAGCTTCCTTAATTTGCGGAACACTATTTCCCTGCACATTATTTTGCACATTATTTTCCTGTGCACAGCCACAGCCGGGACAAATCACCGCTTCGTCCATAATTTCCTTTCCACACTTTGAACAATACTTCATTCCAAATCACCTCTTAATATTTTTTGTTGACAACCAACGGTATTATTTTATACTACTTTATCCTACTTGTCAATAGTAAATAAGATTTCAGCGTATAATTATTCTAGAGGTGATAGCTTTGAAACCATTGAAAGAAAAAATAAGCATAACCATTGACAGTGATATTTTGGAAACATTACGAATTTTGGCAGAAGATGACGATCGTTCGTTATCTCAATATATAAATATTGTTCTAAAGACACACATAGCCGAGAAGGCAGCACATTCTAATCATTAAAATGTTTAACTGTGCTTTATTCAAAACAAATTTTTCAAAAATGTCTGAAAGGTGCATTTCATTGGAATCATGCGCATTTAACGAATGATAAATATTGAATAATACAAAACAAAAATCCCGTCTTTCGACAGGATTTTTTATTTTTGCCTCATGTTGGACTCGAACCAACGATGCGTACGGTCAAAAACATAGTCGCCTTGCATGGGGGTATCCCAAAATGCTCACATTTTTGGGGGGGAGAGGACGAGGTGCGTAATGAATGAGTTTTCGCCAAAGGCGGAAAAGAATGATATGGAGCAACCGAGGACTGTGGAGCGCTTCGCAATGCTCGTTGTGTCTTCCTGCTCGGAGCACCGCTTCATCTGCCGCAGGCAGCGCGGTGCTCCGAGCCAGTTAACAGCCGGTGCGGCTGTGTGTGGAAGGGTCGACGGTTTGGGTCAGCAAGTAAAGTGAAAAAGAGCAGGAAGACTGGTGTCTCCCTGCTCTTTGCGCTAAATGTGATTGCTATTTCAATTCATGAAGTGTTTGCGTTGCAAACATAAAGCGACAACTTCGTTGTCATGAAGTGCTCGCTATGCTCGCACGAAGTGCGCACACTTTGCTTTTCATGCGGTTTATCGCACTTCATTAGCGAAGCGCCTTCATTTTTCATGCACCGAAGGTGCGCTTAATTGAAAAAAGCACTTGCATTTGCAAGTGCTTTTTTCCTGGCTCCCCCTGTTGGACTCGAACCAACGACCCTGCGGTTAACAGCCGCATGCTCTACCGACTGAGCTAAGGAGGAATGTTTCTACCGCCCAGTATTAGTGGGCGGTAACTTGTGTCGGCGTCGACTTATCTTCCCGGGAGGCTGCCCTCCGAGTATTGTCAGCACGAATGAGCTTAACTACCGTGTTCGGAATGGGAACGGGTGGACCCTCATCGTCATAGACACCGACTATAGAGCGATTTTTGTATGACCGCTCTCTCAAGTGCTCAGCTATAATACAACATTCCCCGACAATTGTCAAGGTTTTTTTCAAAGTTTTTTAAAAAATCTTAATTTTTTTTAAAGACCCCTGTTATCTCGCCGATATAGGCGCGGTGGTAGTCGCCGTTGCTGTAGTTATCCTCTATTTCGGGCGCAATAAACTTCGACGGATCCATGTCGGCAAAGGCTGTCTTCCTGCAGGCTATAATCAGCTTTGCCTCCTCGAAAGCCACGCTTTCGCCCGTCTCAAAAGCGGTAAGCCCGCATTCCTCGGCCTTGTCAAAATCGCGTCCGCTCTTGGAGCCGCAGAATGAGAGCGCCCTTCTGTATTCGCTGCCGAAAAACGAGAGCGTAAAATTATCGTACTTTTCCATAAATTCATAGGTGTATCGCTGCGGGCGCACGAAAACAGTCACCACATCCTTGCCCCACAGCTCGCCCAGCATACCCCAGCTTACGGTCATGGTGTTATAGTTGCCCTTCTCACCGGCGGTGAGCAGCGCCCAGTCATCTCTGATAAGGTGAACAAAGCTGTCGTTGACATCGCAGATGTCGATTTTTTCGAATTTCATGGCAAATCCCCTTTTCTCGCTTGATTCTTCTCGGTAATTGACCCGTGTTTATAAATATGTTATACTTATGTGCAAATACAAATAATAAAAATTCATTATCACAAATTATACAAACGGCTGCTCCGTTAAAATCTACGGCTTTCGCGCTTATTTATATTATATGCCGTTTTACGCTCAATGCAAGATTTTTCTTCGCGGCAGCCGAATAGGAGAGAAAGGATTGATGTTATGCCGGAGCAAAACATACCGGAGATCAAGGGGAGTCTCAGAGACTTCATGCTCAAGGTTCCCGAGCCGATTTATCGCTGCAGCGGAATCAAAATACTCGGCAGAAGGATAAAGTCCGTGCTTTTTTCGACCGACGCGAGCATTATCAGAAACACTAACGCAGACGCTGTTATCGCAGTCTATCCGTTCACCCCGCAGCCCGTAATAACCCAGGCCGTCATGGTGGCGGCGGATGTGCCGGTCTTTGTCGGAGTCGGCGGCGGACTGACACAGGGGCACAGAGTCGTCAATCTCGCCCTGCACGCGGAGTTTCAGGGCGCGATAGGCGTTGTCGTCAACGCGCCGACAAGAAACGAGACGATAAGAGACCTGCACGCAACGATAGACGTGCCGATAGTTATCACCGTACTCAACGAGGACGAGGACATACAGGGGCGCATCGACTCGGGCGTCAGCATTTTGAACGTATCCGCAGCCGGCAGAACGCCGCAGGTCGTGCGCAGCATCAGAGAGCGTTTCCCCGATGTTCCGATAATCGCAACCGGCGGCCCGACAGACGAGAGCATCCTCGCAACCGTCGAGGCCGGAGCCAACGCCATAACTTGGACGCCGCCGTCAAACGGCGAGGTGTTCAAAGACATTATGGACAAGTACCGTCGCGGCGAACCGCACCCGGACTTTTAAACGAACCCCGCTCCGAAAAATCGGGGCGGGTTTTTTACGGTATTATTTCAAAACCGCGCCGTAAAGCAACCGCAAGCCCGTTCGCTGCACTCGCGGCAAAAGTGATATTACACCTCCGGGCAGTACTGCTGTTCTATTCGCCCTGCGCACTCGCGAAGCGAATATCACCGGGCGAAACCGGATATCACTGCCGAAGGTAAATTGAACTGAAAAAAGCACTTGCGATTGCAAGTGCTTTTTCATGGCCCGCCCGGAGGGATTCGAACCCCCGGCCTTCAGAATCGGAATCTGCTGCGATATCCAGCTTCGCTACGGGCGGATGTGCGGATATTATAGCACAGAACAAAAGCATAAGCAAGTGCGACTGAGGCCTCGCACAAAAATATTTTCCCCAAAGCCGACAAAATTGAAAAAAGCCCTTGCAAAAAAGCGAAGTCTCGCTTATAATATATGAGCTGTCGCTTTTCTGCTACTGTGGCTCAGTTGGTAGAGCAGCTGATTCGTAATCAGCAGGTCGCCGGTTCGAGTCCGGCCAGTAGCTCCAACCCGCAATCCTTTGTGTATCAAGGGCTTGCGGGGTTTTCTTTGTTTTTGTGGATGTTTTATTACAGACGTGTGAGATAAATCGGGGTTGCAACGCAGTTGCAAGATGCACACCGCAGGGGTGAAATTTGTTCGGGCTCGTATTGATAATCGGGCGGCCGTGTGGTATCATATCTCTGCAAAAAAAACACGGGGGACGGCACATGAATAAAAAAGAAGTAGCGGCGTTCTTTGACCGCATGGCTCCGGAGTGGGATGCCGAGATGATAAAGAGCGACGAGAAGATAAATTTCATACTTGACGCCGCCGGAGTGAAAGAAAACTCCGTCGTTCTGGACGTCGCCTGCGGCACGGGAGTTATGTTCCCGTATTACCTCGCACGCGGCGCGGAACGTGTTATCGGTGTTGATATCTCGTCGGAAATGGCGCGCATAGCCGCATCGAAAATGCACGATCCGCGGGTCGAGGTCATCTGCGGCGACGTTGAGGAAATAGCCGTCGAGCGCCTGTGCAACTGCTGCGTGGTATATAACGCGTTTCCGCATTTCGAGAGCCCGGAGAGGCTCGTTAGGCGCCTGTCCCGGTGGCTTAAGCCCGACGGGCGGCTGACCGTGGCGCACGGCATGAGCATTGAGGCGCTGAACAGACATCACAGCGGCAGAGCGAGCAGCGTCTCGCGCGAGATGCTGACAGCCGAGGAGCTGAGCGCGGTATTTGCGCCGTATTTCGAGGTTGACACCGCCGTTTCGGACGACGAAAAATTTGTAGTTGCGGGCACAAAAAGATAATATTTAAAGCTGCCGTATTTCGCGGCAGCTTTTTTATGCGCAAAGCCCCGGGACAATGCTGTTCCGGGGCTTTGCAAAGAGTCATGATGAAAACGGGAAGTTGTCTGTTTAAAAAATTTTGACGGCGATGACCGCAAGCGCAGCAGCCGCCGCAATCGCCGCGAGAGCCTTCGCTATCATCGGCTTTGCCATGTCCATAGTCGTCGGGACCACGCGCCAGACGGCGTCTTTAAGCGGCGTGTTAAGTTTGCCGTCGCAGAGCTGTTTATATGTTCTTGTATAGGTTTTGTAATTGCGCGGATTTTTTTCGTCGAGGACAAAGCATCGCACGCCGCGCTGTTTTCCGTTGCCGTAGACATTGAAGCCCGCCGAAGGCGTGAAGCCAACATCTATATCATCCGTCTTTCCGACATAGGAATTTTTGTGGTCGTGGCCGACATAGACTCCGAGCACGTCGCCTTTTTCTTTGAGCGCCTCGAACTCTCCGGTGTTGATATCCGGTATCGACGGCGGTTCGAGCAGAACAGAGCCCTCGACGCATTTGCTCTCGTCTGTTTTATAGTATTCGCCCTTGTGTACTCTGAACGCGGGTATCGCGCCCTTTTCGTGTTTTCCGACTCTCCTTAGCACATTGTAGTGCTCGAACATCGGGATGTGCTGGAACACTATCGACGGAACATAATCGCCGTTTTCGGCTTTCAATTCGTCGCGCTTCTTTCTGTACCAAGCTATTATCTCCGGGCTGAAGGGTTCATATCCGCCGCCCTTTGCGTCCGTTCCGCTGTCGAACAGATATATATTGAACGCGGTGCGTTTGCCGTCCGACGAGAGGATGGGTATATTATATGTTCCTCCTCCGTCTATGCCCTCGGCCTGCTCACCGATGCAGCCGGGCAGAGCCTTGTATATCTTTTCAAACTGCTCTTCGTTGCTTATCCCAACCTGCCTGTCGTGGTTGCCGAAGGTGACGGCGAACGGGATATGCCTGTCGGTCACGGGCTTCAGCAGCGTTCTCACCGTCTCGGCGACGTTTTCCGTGAGCTCGTCGCCCCTGCCCTTATACGAGACTCCGTAGCCCTTTATCTGATCGCCCGTGAATACTGCGAGGTCGGGCTTTTCGCTCTCCAGCGCCGCGTTAATAAGCTTTAACGTGTCGGGCGACACCTTCGGAATCTCCTGTATATCGGTTATCTGCATTATTTTGAACTTTCCGTCGGAGTTAAAGCGCATATTTACGCCTCCTGCTCAGCTTCGGGCTTTTTCTTTCTGTGGATAACGAACCTGTTGAGCGGGTATGTCCAAAGGGTCGGTACGGTCATGACGACCACCTTGGTCAGCAGCTCGACAAGTGCGTTGCTGTGTCCGCTGTTTTTTATGAGTGTGCCGAGGAATGCGCCGAACCATGTGTTGAAAATGATGGTGCACACGACCATAATCGCATACAAAACCGTCGAGAGCAGCGGGTTTGCGTCGGCCTTGAAGGTTATCTTCCTGTTCATAACATAGGCTATCGCGTAGCCGACGACTGTCGAGATGAAGTAAGAATACATATAGCCCTTATATTCGATTCCGAGAAACGCCAAAACGGGGCTGTCCGTCACGGGAACATCGTTCAGCGACTTGAACACAACATATTGGAGCAGGGCGAACACGCCTAGCTCTATCAGCGACGAGGACGCGCCCGCAAAAGTGAACTTTATAAATTTCCATATCTCCGCGTGCTTTTCGAAAAAGCTTCCGTCCTTTTTGGCGGCAGTGGTTTCTTTCATCTTCTTATCGACCGGGCGCGTGCGTTTTTGAGTTTTGTGCCCGGCTTCCCCCTTCTGCCAATAAGTTTACCCCGCAGAGAGACGGTACATCAACCGAGTTTCGGTAAAGCGAAAGTAAAATCTGTGTAAACAGCTTTAAGATAATATAACGGCAAAAAGCCATAACCCGCAGCAATGACTGCAAGTTATGGCTTTCATATTTTTATCGGGCTTTGTCTCAGCCGCCTATCTTCTCCTTGCCGCCCATATAAGGTCTGAGGGCTTCGGGGATGTTCACGCTGCCGTCGGCATTGAGGTTATTCTCAAGGAACGCTATGAGCATTCTCGGCGGGGCGACGACGGTGTTGTTGAGCGTGTGGGCGAAGTGCTTGCCGTCTTTGCCGTTGATGCGGATTTTAAGCCTGCGCGCCTGCGCGTCGCCGAGGTTCGAGCAGGAGCCGACCTCGAAGTATTTCTTCTGTCTGGGCGACCACGCCTCGACGTCTATGGACTTCACCTTGAGATCCGCAAGGTCTCCCGAGCAGCACTCGAGGGTGCGCACGGGGATATCGAGAGTGCGGAAGAAATCGACCGTGTTCTGCCAGAGCTTGTCGAACCACATCTTGCTGTCCTCCGGCTCGCAGACGACTATCATCTCCTGCTTCTCGAACTGGTGGATGCGATATACGCCGCGCTCCTCGATGCCGTGAGCGCCCTTCTCCTTGCGGAAGCAGGGGGAATAGCTCGTGAGGGTCAGCGGCAGGGTCTCGGGCTGAATTATCGTATCGATAAATTTGCCTATCATCGAGTGCTCGCTCGTGCCGATGAGATAGAGGTCCTCACCCTCTATTTTATACATCATAGCGTCCATCTCGGCAAAGCTCATAACGCCGGTGACCACGTCGCTTCTTATCATGAACGGCGGCACGCAGTAGGTGAAGCCGCGGTCTATCATGAAGTCGCGCGCGTAGGAGATAACCGCGGAATGCAGGCGGGCGATATCGCCCATGAGATAGTAAAAGCCGTTGCCCGCGACTTTTCTTGCGGAGTCGAGGTCTATGCCGTTCATTCTCTCCATTATGTCCGTGTGATACGGAACCTCAAAATCGGGAACTGCGGGCTCGCCGAAGCGCTCTATCTCGACATTCTCGCTGTCGTCGCGGCCTATCGGTACGCTCTCGTCGATGATATTCGGAATGACCATCATTATCTTCTTTATCTTTTCGCCCAGATCCTCCTCGAGCCTCTCAAGCTCGGCAAGCCTTGCGGCGTTCGCGCCGACCTGAGCCTTCACTTCCTCGGCCTCGTCACGCTTGCCCTGCGCCATGAGCGCGCCTATCTGCTTTGAAAGGCGGTTGCGGCTGCCGCGCAGCTCGTCAGCCTCGCCCTTTGCGGCGCGGCTGAGCTTATCGAGCTCTATAACCTCGTCTACGAGCGGGAGCTTCTGCTCCTGGAACTTCTTTCTGATATTTTCCTTGACTGTTTCGGGGTTTTCTCTTACAAATCTGAGATCAAGCATTTTATATCCTCCTGTCATTTCTGCCCTGATTTATAAAAAACACCCTCAGGACGGCTGCGGCCGTCCCAAGGGTGCAATAAGCACGGTACCACCTTGTGTTTAACTCTCGGCCCTTAACGCGGGCACGCGGCAAGGCTCCTCGCCCTGCGGCTCAAAAGCGGAATGACTCCTGCGGACGAAGGAAGCTCGCAGCAAACGCCTCCCTCTCTGATCGTCCCGAAAGAATCGTGTTCTTCGTCACAGCCTTTAGAATATGGGATTATTATACCCCGAAGAAAATTCAAAGTCAAGACTGTTTTTTCGCCTGTCTGTGCGGCAAGAGCTTTGCCTTGTCGAGCACCTTGACGAGGCTCGGGATTATCGCAAGCTGAATGGCAAGTCCCGGCAGGCAGGTGACAAACGACGCGGTTATCCACACGGAGAACGAGTAGCTTCCGGCGGAGAAGATGAGCGCCTTGAGTATACCAGAGACTACGCGCCCCGCTATGAGCGCGGTTACAAGGCTCGCATACAAAGAGAGGTAAGTGGTCTTGTATTTGAACGCATACATCATAAGACCCGTCACCGCGCCGTATACGGCGAGCTCTGCGGTCATCGCGGGAAGTATGGCCATGGGCGGCATCTGGGTCAGAAGCGTCGAGAGCGCGGGGCCGAGCAGGCCGCAGACAAGCCCGTACTGCCAGCCGCAGATAAGCCCGCAGAGAAGCACGGGGATATGCATGGGCAGGAATATGGTCCCGGCATTTTTGACCGCATGGAACGCCATGGGCAGCACGATGCACAGCGCGACGCAAAGCGCGGTTATGACCATCTTTTTGATTCTGTCTGAATTTTTGTTTGTCATGAGGATCGTCCTTTCAAAAAACAAAAAGCGGGGGCACGGCACTCCCTCCTGGAAGCGCAGTTACCCTCGCGGCAATGTTTTTACGGTATTTGAAAAAATTCGCTCTCTTCTGAAAGCCCGACCCCTTCATGAGATCGCGTTTATTATATCATATTTCAAGAGAAAATCAAGACAGTTTTCCTATTTCCTTCACGGCGGCCTGAACGAGCCTCGCCATGGGGATATCCCCGACCCCGACAACGATATTGTCGCAGTGGTTGACGGGTATGAGCACGCGCTTGGCGTCGCTCTGCCCTATCGCCCGCGCCATCTCGGGCGTTATCTCACCGAGCAGCGAATCGGCTACGACTATTCCGACGGGACCCGCTATGACATCCGCCCTGCGGCAGCCGACCAAAACGGCATTTTCGCCCGTTGCGGCGGCGCGAGCAGCGCCCGCCTTGAGCATGGCGGAGGTCGCTATGCTGTTGGCGCCTACGGCGGTCACGAAAAAGTCCGGATATTCGCTTTTTATCCCGGCGACGAGCAGCTTGCCTATTCCGCCGCCCTGACCGTCTATAACAAGTACCTTCATTTTGTCTCTCCGTCAGTTTTTCACGGGCTCGAACAGCTCTCCGTCCACCCCGCAGTTCTCGCAGCGCTCGGGCGCGGTGTCGCCCTCTGTTTCAAAGCCGCATATCGAGCAGCGCATACGGGCTATCCCGTCCTTCTGAGCCGCGAACAGCTCGGCGGGCGACTCGCATTTCGGGCATTTTCCGGGCGCATTTTCGCCCTTGATTTTAAGCCCGCAGACGGTGCATATCCATGTCCTTGTCGGTGCGGGACGGCGCTCCTCGATAAGCTCGCCGCCTACTCCGCAGTTCTCGCAGCGCTCGGGCGCGGCGTCCCCGTCATAGGTATGACCGCATATCGTGCACACGAACACAGGTTCTCTTTTCTCTTCCCTTGGCTCCGCCACCGTCTGCGACAGCGATGCGGGAGCCGAGCAGTTTGGGCATTTGTCCGCGGCCGCGTCAAAAGTGCGTCCGCATACGGCGCAGTGAATCTTCCTGACCGTATTTCCCTCTTCGCTCACCGAATCCCTCCGTTTTTTGTTTTTTTCCGTGCCGACCTGCCGGGCAGCACCGGGGTTACTCTTATTCTATCATTTAATATGCCGAAAAGTCAAGTTGCAAGAGCGGGCGGAATATGATAAAATCAGGACATCACGAGAAAGGGTGAACAAGCATGGGAGTTTATATTTTTCTTGCGGTATTGGCGGCTCTGGTTATCTTTGTCGGCATACTGCTGATAAGGACCGCGCTCGCCGCAAAAAAGGCGGAGCCTATAGGCGAAAAGCCGGTCTATACGACAGAGCGTGAGGACACGGAAAACGGCGAACGGCTGATGAAAATGATAGAGTGTCAAACGGTCTCGTCCCGCGAAATATATGACGACACGGAGTTTTCGAAGCTCCGCGCGGCGGTCAGGGAGCTGTTTCCGCTGCTGCATGAGCGCGCCGAGATAAAATATTTCAGCGAGGACTGCTGGGTATACAAAATACCGGGGCGGGACAGAAACCGAAACATCCTGCTCATGTCGCACCACGATGTAGTTGCCGCAACTGGCGAATGGAGTCACGCGAAATTCGGCGAGATAGAGGACGGAAAGCTCTGGGGACGCGGCACCGTGGACACAAAGACTCCGCTCTTTGCGGAGATGACCGCCGCGGAAGAGCTGCTTTCGGAAGGCTTTGAGCCCGCCTGCAATCTATACATAGCCTCCGGCCACAACGAGGAGGTTTTCGGCGACGGCATACATGAGGCCGTTAAATATTTTGAGGAGCAGGGCATAGAATTCGAGCTCGCCATAGACGAGGGCGGCGGAGTTATCGGTGCGCCGATAAACGGAATAGACTGCAAGTGCGCCATGATAGCCGTCCACGAAAAGGGCTACCACAGAATGAATGTCCGCGCCGTTCAGGGCGACACCGAGGGCTTTGTCATCACGGATAACCCCGTGACCCGCGTCTCGAAGTTTATAGCCGAGGTTTCGGCGCTCAAGCTTACTGTAAAAATGCCCGCGCAGGTGCGCGAGATGTTCACCTCGCTCATGCCCTATATGAGCTTCCCTCTGAGATTTATTTTTGCAAACCTGTGGTGCTTTGAGCCGCTGCTCGTAAAGCTCATGCCCAAGATAAACGGTCAGGCCGCCGCTATGCTCGGCACGACCTGCTCTTTCGGCAGCATCGAGTCGAAAAAGGGCGAGACCCCGCGCGACAACGAGTGCTCGGCGAGCGCGCTGATAAGATATATCGACGAGGCCGACCTTGAGGCCGACATGGAGAAGATACAGGCGCTCGCAAAGAAATATTCGCTCGAGATAACCGAGCCTGCCGACGGGCATGAGTTCCACCGTCCCGCGGACACGGGGAGCAAGGCTTTCGAGTATGTCTGCCGCTGCGCGCGCAAGACGTTCCCGCACGCCGCGGTTGCTCCGTTCGTTCTCGCGGCGGGCACCGACGCCCGCTGGCTGTGCGACGTCTGCCCGTGCACCCTGCGCTTTGCGCCGATAGACATAGACAATCAGCAGTTCAACAGCGTCCACAGCGTCGACGAAAATATCGACCTTGCCGCCATAGGCGAGGCGATAGAGTTCTACAAAGAGGTCATCGGAAACTACAAATAAAAGATTTTGCATATCAAAACGCGCCGCCCGACACAAAAATGCGGGAGGTGCGTTTTGTTTTTACAAAAAGGCAGTTGTCCGCCGCACCCATACATATTGTATGCATATTAATGCAAAACACAGGTATTTGTATAGCATAATATGTAAATTTGCTATTTATAATTTATTTTAAAAAATTGAACAAGTCCGGCGGTTTTTTAGTCGAAAACCAACAAAAAAAGTTGACATTTTCCGCCGTAAAGATGTATAATGTTCAGAGGTGCAAGGATGGCTGTCGGTCTGTGCTGCCGTTTGCGCGGCGCAGATAATGAATATCCGCAGCCTCAAGGCATTGAATAACCGGAAAACAAAAAAGAGATTCTATGGAGATTTGTGGAATGAAAAGATTTTTAGCTTTAGCAATTGCGGCTCTGATGATTTTGTCCTGCGCAGCCTGCTCCTCCGACGGAAACGGCGACACCACCGCAGCAGAAGGCACCACTGCGGCAGACACCGTTTCGGATGTCATTGCCGCGCCCGCAAACGATGACACGACCGCTCCGTCCGAGACGGCCGCCCCCGCGGAAAACGGCGGCAATACCGCCTCTCCCGCGCCCGCAGACAGAAACAATAACATAAACATTAAGCCTGCCGGCACGGCAAAGCCCTCAGCCGGCGGCAGTTCGACCGTTACGCCCCCGAAAACGGACAATACACCCGTCGAGGTCGAAACCGACCCCAAGAAGATTATCGTCTCGGCAGAAAAAGAGTGGATATTCACCGAGAAAATTACGGATTCCTGCCACGCCTCCACCGTTCTGCCTCTTGATGACGGCTCGGTTATCGCAGCGTGGTTCGGCGGCTCGTCCGAAAAGGAGAACGACGTCAACATCTACACCTCGGTGCGCACCGAGAAAGACGGCTGGAGCAAGCCTATAGTTGTTTCTGCGGCCGCCGAAATAGCCCACTGGAACCCCGTTCTGTTCCAGAAGGAGGACGGCACCGTCATTCTTTACTTCAAGGTCGGCAAGGATACCGATTATTGGCAGACCTATTATGCAACCTCGACCGACGGCAGAAGCTGGAGCACTCCCAAGGAGCTTGTCCCCGGCGACAACAGCGGCGGCAGAGGCCCCGTCAAGAACAAGCCCATCAGACTTAAGGACGGCACTGTTCTTGCACCCGCTTCGACCGAGATAGACGGCGAGTGGAGAGCCTTCGTTGACATTTCCAACGACGACGGCGAGACCTGGACCAGAACAGAGAACGTTGACTCGAAGTACTGCATATGCTTCAAGGTACCGATGATTCAGCCCACCCTGTGGCAGTCCGCCGACGGCTCTGTTCATATGCTTACAAGAACAAAGGTCGGAAAGATTTATCGCAGCGATTCTTACGATAACGGTAAGACCTGGTGCAGAGCTTATGCCACCAAGCTTCCCAGCAACAACAGCGGCATCGACCTCGACACCGACGACCAGGGCAGAATTTTCTTGGCTTATAACAATATCGGTGCTCCCGGCATCCGTACTCCTCTTGTTCTCTCCGTTTCTACCGACGACGGTAAGACCTTCACCAAGATAAAGACTTTCGAAAGAGGTCTTGCGGAGTATTCTTATCCCGCAGTCGTTGTCAAGGGTGACACTATCCATATCACCTACACCTACGAGAGAGATTATATCGCATACTGGCAGATAAAGGTTAAATAAGTAATCTTTATAAGTCTGAGGGTAATTAAGGCTTAGGAATAAGGGAAACCGCAACCCGTAAAAAGCGGTACGCGCCTCGAAAAAGCAATCTCTCAAGAGAGGCTGCATAAGGAAGAAGGCAGCACAAAATTTGTGCCGCCTTCTTTTTGTACTATCCCAA
>OLGZ01000946.1_pt1 | contig 19254 bp, 20 predicted proteins | sample 1605981 | NCBI WGS metagenome assembly OLGZ01 (sample SAMN03283291) | human gut metagenome | biome: human-associated habitat; material: feces | host: Homo sapiens | place: Peru | collected 2012 | reverse complement strand
CAAATAACCTGTGATCTTATGTATTTCCGCCAAACTGCGAGTATACTGCACCGAATTGCAGACTGTATCTGCTTCATTACATTGACTAGCAGTAATTTTATCTATAATATAATCTAAGATAATGAGAGGAGTTTCACACATGAACGTACTAATAGTTGAAGACGATGCGACACAGATTGAGGGAATAGCCACTATCATATCGTCTAATTTTCAGAATACACACTGCACAAAAGTCAAAAACTACCAAAAGGCTATAGACCTAATAGATGAAAAATCAAAAGATATTGACTTGATCATTTTGGATATTGATCTCGATTCAGATGACGGACAAGACGGAGTTGATCTGGGCAGTTATGTCCGGAATACTCCTAATCATAAAACAACTCCTATACTTTTCATAACCGGATATCCAGAGGAGGCTGCCAGAGCCGTTCACAATACCAATTGCTTTGATTTCCTCACCAAGCCACTTAAAGAACACGAGCTTACTGCTGCTATAAGAAACCTTATCAAGGTCAACCTTCTCAGTGAGAAACCGATACGTTTTCGTGATGTATCCGGAATTTACTACAGACCACTGCCTTCGCAGATCAAATACATCAAAGCAGTGCACCGAAATATCATCGTCTGTACCACAGAGGGAGAATTTACATCCAACTCTGCCCCTCTTAATAAACTAATAGACGAACTTCCTGCATCGTTTATCAGATGTCATAGAAGTTATATAGTGAACACAGCATTTATTCACGCATTTGACAGGACGAATGCGTATATCTGTATCTCTGGAGAGGGATCCATTCGGATCCCTGTAAGCCGCAAACTTGTGAACTATATCTCCGAAATAACAGATAACCTATAACAGATATGCATTAGAACAGAAAGTGGCAGGTGTCCATACCCAACATACAGACACCTGCCACTTTCATTATTACAACTTATATACTTGCTCTGCGATTATCGCAGTTCTTCTTTCACATTAAATATAGTACCAACTACCTTCGGTCCGGCATTTGAGGCAACCGCTGCCCCGATCTGGAAATAATCTGAAGGTCCATATCCAAGCTTCTCTGTCATTCGGGCTGTCAGCTCATCTCTCACAGTTTCATCACTGCCGTACACGATCTGATACTCTGAACCAGGTTCCATCTCGTCAACTGTGACATCCACCATCTTTGACATGAGTTTCTTTTCGCCGCGGCATTTGATCGCCGTGACTATCTCATTTGCCCAGATCTTCATGATCGGCTTGACGCCAAGGGCATCTCCCACCAAAGCAGCTGCGCTAGGAATCCTTCCTGATTTAGCCGCATACTTGAGACCATATATTCCGAAATATATTCTTCTCTTTGGGAGTTCTTCTCTCAGATACCACACGATATCCTTGGCATCTTTTCCTTCCTGAGCCATCCTTGCGGCAACCACAACCGGATATCCATATTGTCCGCTGTAGCCTATTCCGTCAAATACATATATACTGCATTTGCCAGCACACTCCGGGTATTCCTCTTCAAACTGGTCTGCCGCCTGCTGTGCATTTGCATATGAGGCAGAACCATCCTTGTTGATACTTACATATATGATATCTGTGTATCCCTGTTCAACCAGTTCTTTGTATACCTCTCCAAACTGATAAGCTGTGATCTGTGATGTCTTTGGAAGATCATCATTCTCAGCCATGAGCTTATAAAAACCTTCGTTATCAAAATCTACTCTGCTTAGATATGACCTGCCACCGATGACAACCGGAAATGGAAGGATCTTTATCCCAAGTTCCTTCTCCTCCTTCTCGGATATATCACTGGCAGAATCTGTCATTATTATAACTTTTCCCATAATTCACAAAACTCCATTTATTACCTATCGTTCTCCATACGCCACTTGATACATCTGTTGAGATAATGAACATAATCGGGATTCTTGCACATACCCTTGCCCTTATCATCAGATATCTTTGCAACGTCCATACCATTACATGCTGTGGTCTTCATTACAATGTTGAGCGGCTCATCGCAAGTATCATTGGATATATATGTTCCTATCCCAAATGCAACCTTTATCTTATCCCTGAAATAGCTGTTGAGCTTATCTGCCTTCTCAAAGTCAAGGCTGTCACTGAACAGAAGTGTCTTGGTCTTTGGATCAATCCCAAGTTCCTCATAATGACGTATCATCTTGTCGCCCCACTCATACGGATCGCCACTATCGTGTCTTACTCCGCTGAAAAGTGTCGCATATGTGAGCTGGAAGTCTTTCAGGAAGCAATCTGTTGTGATCGAATCTGTGAGGGCTGTTCCATTGAGCACTCCATACTCTTTTACCCACGCATCAAGGGCATACCAGTTAGAATATGCCGGATTGTGCTTATGATTACCCTGTCCAACACACATGATCCACTCATGTGCCATAGTTCCAACAGGAACCAGATCATACTTCTTTGCCAGATATACGTTACTTGTTCCGACAAATGTTGAACCTGGATACTTGTGACCACTGAGCTCCTTCACGGCAAGCTCCTGAGCCTCAGCAGAAAGTCTTCTTCTAAGTCCAAATTCACTGAACGCTCCAAGATTGTACTCACCTGACTCAACCTTACGAACCTTCTCATCAAGTTTATCTTTGAATGATACAAGCAGTTTATCATAATCATCATTCATTCTGAAGTAAACTTCATTGACTATAGCCAGAGTAGGTATCTCATACATAGAAGTGTTGAGCCACGTTCCCCTAGCCTCTATCTTCAGGCCGCACTCCGCATCATCCGATATCTCAAAGTCCTCATATCTCGCTTTCCAAAGTCTCAGGAAATCAACATATGAGCCCTTTATCCACTTGATATTGTGCAGATACTCAAGTTCATCCTCAGTAAATCTCAGATCACAGTAGAGCTGTATCTGTCTCTTGATCTCATCGACCATCTCTTTGGTGAAGAACACATCCGTATTCCTGCACTTGAATGACCAGGTTGTCTTGTAGTCGCTGAACTGATGGTATATTGCCTGTCCCATGCTGAACTTATACATATCAGTTTCAAGTAGACTTGTAATTATTCTCTCCATAAAATTACACGCTTCTTTCTCCTTATAATTCGCCATTCTACCCGGTCTGTCATCCCACATCAGATAGGAAATGCCGAAAGCACCTGTAAGTTAAAATACTTCCACTTATAATAAGTTAGCACACCGCCCCGTGTCAAGCACTATTACCTTGCAACTCCCACATATTGTATTGTATAATGTTACCGTTCAGAGCCATGCAGCACAATATAAGAAGGGGCTTGTCATGCTTGCATGAACAAGGCACTTCTTATACTGTGCTATACGGCGGAGACGCCGCACCGAACAGGCTCGCAAGAGACTGTGAGGTGGCTTGGCTCTGAACTCGTCGGAGACACACGCCGAACAGGCTCGCAAGAGACTGTGAGGTGGCTTGGCTCTGGTTTTACTTATTATGAAAAGAGGATAGATTATGTTAGAGCAGAACAACCAAAAAAAGCCTAAGAAATACGCTGGAATTCTGGCTCATCCGACATCATTCCCAAGTCCTTACGGAATCGGAGATCTCGGACCTGGAGCTTACCAGTTTATCGACTTTCTTGCAGCCTCTGGATTAAATCTTTGGCAGGTACTCCCACTTGGACATACAGGTTTCGGTGATTCACCTTATCAGCCATTTTCAGCATTTGCAGGACAGCCACTCATCATCGATATTGATTATCTCAGAAAGAAAAAACTCTTGCTCGACGAGGATTTTGCAGATATGCCTGCATGGGATCCCGAGAAGATTGAATACGGAACACTTATCGAGTTCAAAACAAGTCTTTTGAAAAAAGCCTATGAAAGATTTGTCGATCCCGACTACACAGACGAATTGTCATCGGACAAAGAACTCATGGAAAGATTTGACGCATTTGTAAAGAACACATCATGGCTGGCTGACTATTCTCTTTTCATGGCTGGCAAGGACGCCCATGAGGGAATGCCGTGGTACATGTGGGATGATTCACTGAAAAAGCCAACAGCGAGACAGAAGACCACATGGAAGAAGAAGCTCGCAGACAGCATCGGATACTACAATTTTCTCCAGTTTCTTTTTACCGAGCAGTGGCAGGCTCTCAAGACATACGCCAATGACCTAGGCATCAGCATCGTAGGAGATACGCCTATATTCCTGGCATGGGACAGTGCGGACGTATGGTCCAATCAGGAATTGTTCATGCTCGATTCCAAGGGCTATCCTATCGAGGTTGCAGGTGTGCCACCTGATTACTTCTCAGCAACCGGACAGCTCTGGGGCAATCCTCTGTACAACTGGAAAAAACACACCGAGACAGGATATGCATGGTGGATAGAGAGGATCAAATACCAGCTCACCGTCACAGACTTCCTCAGGATCGATCACTTCAGAGGATTTGACCGCTACTGGGCAGTTCCTTATGGTGAGGAAACCGCTATAAATGGTGAATGGAAGCCGGCTCCTGGTCTGAACTTCTTTACACAGCTTGAGGCGAATCTGGGATATCATCTTCCTATCATTGCCGAGGATCTTGGTGAGATCGATGCATCTGTTGTAGAGCTCAGAGACAAATTCGGTCTTCCTGGAATGAAGATCCTGCAGTTTGCATTTGAAAATCCAAATGAGAACGACTTCCTTCCGCATAACTACACACCTAACTGTGTATGCTATACAGGAACACACGACAACGATACAACTCTCGGATGGTACACCAAGGCATACGAGGCATCAAAGGACAAACTCAGGAGATACTACAGCACCGATGCAAGTGACATCTGCTGGGTTATGATCAGGGCATGTTTTTCATCCGTTGCGAACATGGCAATCGTGCCTATGCAGGATGTACTCAAGCTCGACTCAACGGCTCGTATGAACACCCCTGGCGTGGGTGAGGGCAACTGGGCATGGAGGTTCCAGTCTTCCGATCTTAACAAGCAGCTGTCAGACAGACTTCTAGAGACATCAAAGCTCTATGGAAGATTCACTCCTGTTCCGAAGAATGAGCCTAACGAGGAGAAGTAATTTTATAATATAAGGAGAATCTATATTGAGAACAATTTTTGCATATATATTTGCTTTTCTGGGAATTCTTCTTTGCACGCCTTATCACCTTTATCTGTACCTTCTTGCAAAAAAGGATCAGGAGAAGGCGTACAGGCATGCCCAGAAACTTGTCCAGGGATTTTTTGGAATAGTCCTGTTCATATGCGGTGCAAAGCGAACCGTCATCGGTCTTGAACGAGTACCAAAAGATCAACCTATTTTGTTCGTCGGCAACCACAGAAGTTTCTTTGATATTCTGTGCTGTCACAACGCACTTAACAGACCTCTCGGCTTTATGTCAAAGGACGGGATCCTCAAGGTTCCTATACTCCCATGGTACATGAAAGATATCGGCTGTACATTTTTGGACAGATCTGATCTCAAGAAGGGGCTTGAGACTATCCTGCAGTCTGCCGACATCGTAAAATCAGGACATTCCATGATGGTATTTCCTGAGGGTCACAGAAATGATGGAGAGGAACTTCTTCCTTTTAAAGATGGTGCATATAAGATTGCACAGAAAGCCGGATGTCCGATCGTACCTGTATCCATATGTGGAACAGACAACATAATGGAGGCAAACAAACACAACTTTATCAGGAGTCACAGGGTCATCATCGAATTTCTTGACCCAATAGATATAAACGGACTTAAACCAAAGGAGCGCAAAGAGGTTCTTGAAACCATCCCAGCTCTCATCCAGGAAGCAAGATTGAAAAATCTTCCCCTTGCAACAAAAAAATGATAAGGCTATAATAATCAAACGACACAATATTTTCAGGAGGAACCTAACATGGCATGGTGGATATGGTTGATAATCATATTGGTTATCGTTATAGGCGTAATGGTTGCTTTATATATCGTAGGCAACAAGATGCAGAAAAAGCAGTCAGCACAGAAAGAAATGATGAAGGAACAGGCACAGCCTGTCACAATGCTGGTCATTGACAAAAAGATGCTTCCTATGAAGGATGCAGGACTTCCTAAGGTAGTTATGGAACAGACTCCAAAGCGTTACCAGAAGGCTAAGATGCCTATCGTAAAGGCTAAGATCGGACCTCAGATCATGAACCTCATCTGTGATGACGGCATATATGATCAGATGCCTGTACGCGGCGAAGTAAAAGCAATGGTCAGTGGTATCTACATAATCAGCGTGAAGAACGTCAGAGGTAAGATCGTTGAGAAACCTGGCAAGAAGACATTTGGCGAGAAAATCCGTGCAAAGCAGAGAAAGTATCAGGATATGTACGATAAGGAAACTGCCGAGGCAAACATGAGCAAGGAGCAGAAGGCTGCTGCCAAAGCAAAGGCAAAAGAAGAAAGAGAACGTGCTAAAAAGATTCAGAAGATGTAATAGTTAATATAAGAAGGAGGCTGTGCTATATTATGAATAATCATCGTATAAGTCTCCGCGATCTGGGAATTGCTATTCTGGCACCTGTATGTATGGTATTTACTCAGGACTTCATATCAGCAATCTTTCAGATACTTCTCAAAGAAAGCAAAGAAAGCAGAGATACCACTATTCCGGTATCTCTGCTTTCTTATACAGTCATAATCCTTATGTGTATATTTGCCTTTTTCAGGTATCCGCAGCTGCTCCATGACAGCAGTATACCCACTGAGCCATCCATCTGCCATTATGAAAATCAGATAAAAAAAGCAGAGATGAAAAAGATGTCACCTCTGCGAATTTTTATTCTCTGTATTCTTTTACTGATCACCGGGATATCCATCCAGCTCTTATCTACCGGTATCCTGAATATAATCGATATACACAATCCGAATCTTCTAAAAGACTATAAGGCCATGGTTGAAAAGTCATTTTCTCTGAACAATGGTATACTCCGGGTTGCAACAGTCATGCTTGTTGCCCCGGTTGCCGAGGAGCTTGTATTCAGGGGGATATCTCTGAGAGCGCTCCAGCGGTTCTTTCAAACTTTACTCACACGTACAGCACCTTACAAATATAGCTCAAGGTCCAAATACTGCAATGTCTGCGCGATATTCATATCTGCCTTATTATTTGGACTGTTTCACGGCAATGTCGTACAGTTCTGCTATGCAGTTCCCTCAGGGATCATTCTGGCTCTCATAACAGTATGGACATCTTCTCTGCTGCCTGCCATATTCCTGCATATGACCGTAAACATCTCATCCTATATGATCGACAGCATATTCTCTGATCTGTCTGTAACTGCCGGCGCATCAGGACACCCATCAGGTACTTTTTTTACAGCCCTAACCGTAGGAGCCTGCATTCTCTGTATGGCAAGTCTTGTTATTATGTATTCTTTGTTATTCCGCCCACACTCAGCAGAAGCAGATCATTCAAACGAAATATCTTGACATGTGGTACACATAAAGCTTCTCGTCAGGATCTTCCTCATACCCTGAAAGCTTTACTATATCCTTGAGCACAAAATATCTGCTATCCCTCATAACTTTCTGATACTCAAATGTCGGATAATACAACATCAGATAGATATCCCTCGGGCACCTGCTCACAGATGCTATGATATTATCTATAACCGACTTGAATATATCTGGTGAGAAAGGATTGAAGAAATAGAAATAATTATCCCCATCAGCGACTTCATACTCCTGTGCAGGCATGTTATAGAACAGCATTCGTTCTTCCTGATCGTAGAATCTGTTCTGGTATCCCTCAGCATTCTCCAAGAGCTTTTCATACACGTCCCGGTTCACCTCTATACCTGTAGTTCTGCAATAGTGTCTGGAATTGCCATAGAACAACACTCTTCCAAGCCCGCATCCAAAATCCACAAGAGTATCCTCCGGATCCATTGATACCGCATCAAATATAGTCACCAGATCCCTATAATATGTAGCCTGATATATATTGTTATCATCCGAAAGCTGTTCAGCCCCCACGCATTCCGTCGTATCTATCGACAGAAAATCATCAAACGCCTTTTCACCACTCATAAGCAGTTCCTTTCCGGCTATTTCTCAACCGTGATCCTCAGAACATTAAACGAAAGACAGTCATTTCCATAATCCATAATATAAACTATTGCAATGTTGATACCTTTATCTGTTGCCTCCATCTGATATGCTTCAGTGAGTATACTCATAGGTATAAGTCCGGCAGGAGTGGAATAATAAGCATTCGCAGTCTCCCCAACGCTGAACGACATCTCTGAACTGACATCACCTCTCTTGGTGAGCGTCAATCCATCCCGGCTAAACTTCAGGAGATTCTTGACAGGATTCTCCAGATCTTCGTAATACTCATCGTATTTCAGATAATATACTCCATCCTTCTCACGCAGATTCCCGTTGGTGACAAGCTCTATCGGTTCTACCGCCTTCTCTTCCCTGTTGCTCTTCTGTTCACCCACAACTTTGACAGTAACATTATTTATCATACAAAAATCCCAATCTCTCTTTTAATCTTTATTGTTTTATTTTCTTTTTATTTTCTTTTTATTTTCTTTCTTTTGCCATCTCGATAAGTGTGCTTACAAGCTTCTTTATGTCGTATCCCTTTGCATTCCAGAGCATCGGATACATACTTATCTTTGTAAATCCAGGAAGTGTATTTATCTCGTTAAATACCACTTTGTTCGTATCCTTCTCAAGGAAGAAGTCAACTCTTGAAAGGCCAAATCCATCAAGTGCTCTGAATATCTTCACAGCATCCTCTCTTATCTCTGCCTCTGTCTCAGCTGGTATGTCTGCCCCTATGACTGTCTTAGACTCAGCATTGTTATACTTTGCATCGAAATCATAGAATTCAGCAGCAGCAAGGATCTCACCGACTCCTGATGCCTGAGTATTGTCCTTATATCCGAGGACTCCGCACTCAAGCTCACGTCCAACTATAGTTTCCTCTACAAGGATCTTATTGTCATACTTAACAGCCTCATCAAGTGCACTTTTCAGACTCTGTCTGTCAACAGCCTTGCTGACACCCTTTGAAGATCCAGCCTTTGACGGCTTTACAAATACAGGATACTCCAGATCTGCCTCAACCCTGTCCATAGCCGCATCGAGATTGCTGAAATCCTCTGCAAGTACAGGTACAAATCTCGCCTGTCTCACGCCGATATTATCAACGATAACCTTAGTATAGAATTTATCCATAGACGCAGCTGATGCCAACACGCCGCATCCGACATATGGAATGTCAGCCATCTCAAATAATCCCTGTATAGTTCCATCCTCACCGTACATTCCATGAAGAACAGGGAATATCACATCAACACTCTGTCTCGTCACCTTATCGCCATCAAGAATGATAAGTTCTTTTGTTGTGTCAGGTGAAATTATAGCTGTAACCTTGCTGTCATACCAGCTTCCGTCAGCTATACTCTCTATATTATCAGCTTTAAGCCACTTTCCCTCTTTTGTAATTCCAACTAATGTCATATTGTACTTTTCTGTGTCAACCGCCTTTGCAACAGTCTGAACAGAAATGCAGGAAACCTCATGCTCTGATGATCTTCCGCCAAATATTACTACCAGATTTTCCTTAGCCATAGCAAATGCTCCTTATACTTTAATCTGCGATATGCTATATCTATATGGGCATACCACAGGTCAAAGTATAACACTTGCTGTACTTTTTATCCAGTTTTATCTAGTTGATATTGCCCGATATCGACCAGGTTTAATCTTTAGTTCATTTGTCCACAAGTTCAACATTCAATGTATTGTAAAATCCCGCGGGGCAATCCTTACCACAATCATCAAAATATTCATATGAAAGCTTTGAATCAGAATCCACATCCGCCCCCATCTCGTACGCTGCACTGCTGGCAGCTTCATCTATCCTGCTCATAGCCATGTTGAGCAAATGTCTCATCTCAGCATAACTGTATCTGCTGCTGTAATCCTCGCCAAGCCACCCCTCTACTTCGTCCAAGATTGCGTTACCAACATGGTTTGCAATTTTTTCAGACTGCGTATCCGATCTGCCATCCCCATCATAATCAACCTTTATCCTTATCACTTTGTCCTCATCAGACTCATTATTGTTATACATGACTGCGCTGGATCTTATCTCCCTGTTAAGACCTTCTTTATAGTTTTTCACATATGATATATGTCCAACTATCGCCCCTCCTATAACGCCTATTGTCACGCCCATAATCCCTGCCTTGAACATTCTCCACATAAACAATACCTCCTATATCTGTACCACCAACCCACTTAGAAATCGATCTCTATGTCATCATCTGTCCTCTGCCCTGCAGCAGCCTCAGGATCATCTATCCAAAGAGGCAAGACATTGTCCTTTGTAATGTGTTTTTAGATATTCTTTTGTATTGTTTTTCCCGGATTTCTCTATAATATTTTCTTCTATCACAACAGTGACATAGCTTGTGGCAAATTCATCTTCAAGCTCATTGCACACTGCAGACAGGACCTCCTCATCCTCCGGCACAATATACTCAACATGACTTGTGTCAAGCTGTCTGGCGTGTTCCCTATTGTATTGTGCTCTTACCTCTTCAAACGAATTCGCCCATACACTATAAATCTTTTCAACATCATCACTTCCATCACCTTCTTTCCCGTCACCTTCTTTTTGATCTGGAAATACCAGGCTGTATTTAAACCTGTGATCGATTCCAATATCTGATCTGTCATTATGACCAGCCTGTTCATCCTGTCTGTCAATCACCAGAACCGATGCATAATCAACATCCTCTATGGATTTATAAGCGCATCCCGTACACATATAAGCCCCGCATATACACAAAAGCAGTCCCACACATACCCGTCTTTTCTTCTTCCAGCTAACAGCAAGAACCGGCAATATGACTGATAACGGAACATCAATAAGAAGCAGATATTCCGGAATCAGCCTGTACAGTCCATTTACAGAACTTCCCATCATGCCTGTGATACCTACAGACGACAACTCTGCTGACGTTCCAATGTGCACTCCAGACGAATACAATTTCTGCAGGATGATACATACACCAAATGTTCCCGCGGCCCATATCAGTTTATAAAGCCTGACATGACCGGAGACATTTTCTTCCACCATCTCAAATGCGCAGGCTATATGGGGAGCTATAGCCATCATTCCCCACACGACCAGAAGATAACACACAAGCATCAGCGGCCTCATTTTTACACCACCGGGCAGTTCCATAGCGCCTACTATATATAGTATATCCTTAGAATGAGAACTCAGCGCTCCCATGCCAAGAGTTGTTATCACTATCAGCGAACCAATAATCCCAATAATAAAAGCAGTTCCAGTCACCGATATCAGCATTCCCCTACGCCTATGTTTTACTTTCATATATATGATGATCACCATCTCCATAAATGTAAAACCAAGAAACAGCAATCCACCTCTGATCATAACCTTATTTATCGTACAGCTGATACCATTCTCCTCGACAAACAAGGTATATGCCCCAAGCTCAGACAAATGAATGTTCTTCACACTCATAACGAAAACAAACACCCCCGCCGCCACGGTGAACCAGAACACTGCCTCTGCAAATCTCACGACCTTTCCCATCCCCCAGCTTCCTATATAAAGAGCCGCCAGCAGAACCGGCAAGGCAACGGCGATCTCCCCATACTTTCTCAGCACCAGTTCCCGGGCAGCCGCCGACACTATAAACACCAATATTCCTGACTTTATAGCCATTCTTGTCCCATATATAAAACCAATAAGGCGATTTTTCCTTTTTGCGCCTTCAAGCCTCTCGTGGGCATCAAGCCTGTTATATGCAACATATAGTAGTATCACATAAGCAAAAGCCATGCTTAGCATCAAAAAAAGTGACATTATTATGCAGTTTTCTCCATATGTCGGCGGTATTAGTGTAGCTACATATATTATAGAACCCGTCAACAAAAGCAAAGCGAACTTAAAAAAAGCCCTATATGTCACATTTTGTTTATCATACTGCAACACCATCACCTCTTTCTGACCAAACGCCTTCTCTCACCAGGTCTGCTCCACGACGGTCTGCGCACCATCTTTTTTATAGGTGATCTGATAACAAAGTCCTGTCCTGTATCACCAGAGTACCCACAAGAAACAACAGGAGAAAGATAAGGTATCCCAAAGCTGTCAAGAGATGCCAGGTGAAATGTCAGCATGAGCATAACCAATATAAACCCCAATATTCCGTATACAGCACTGGCAAGTATCGTCATAAATTTCAGAAGCCGGAAAACGGACGCAAAGGCTTCATTTGGTATCGCAAATGAGGCAATAGCAGTTAGAGCGACAACTATAACAACAATCGTACTCACTATACCCGCCTCAACAGCAGACTGACCGACTATGAGACCGCCAACCACACCTATTGTATTTCCAAGCTGACTTGGCAGTCTGATTCCAGCCTCCCGAAGGAGTTCAAACAACAGCTCCATAATGAGCACCTCTATCACAATAGGAAATGACAGTCGGCTTCTGGCGTCAGCAATGGCATACAGAAGTTTATCCGGTATCAATTCCCTGTGATAACACGTGACCGCTATATATAACCCCGGCAGTCCAACAGCTATAAACGAGGCAAGATAACGTATCATTCTTGCAAATGTAGCCACAGGCCATCTATTATAATAGTCATCAGACGTCTGAAACAAAGTATTTAAAGTTGCAGGGGCAATGATTACCTCTGGAGAATTATCAAACACAACCACGACCCGGCCTTCTGTGAGCGCTGCAGCCGCTTTATCCGGTCTGGTTGTAGACTGATATATCGGAAATATCTCTTTCCAGCTCTCCTCCATCAGATGTTCTGCCATCCCGCTGTCAAACACAGCATCAATACAGTATTTGTCAACGGCCTCCTGCACTCTGTTCACCAATTCCGGCCGCGCTATATCCTCAATATACATAATTCCATACTGCGTTCCCGATCTTACACCCATGGTTCCCTGCACAAGTTTCAGATTGGTATCCTTTATCCTTCTCCTGATAAGTGCTGTGGAAGTTCTGAAATTCTCATTGAAGCTGTCTCTCGGTCCACGCATTCCCCCCTCAGTTGAGCTCTCCTCTACTCCTCTTACCGGGAATCGCTTGGATGAAATAACCATAGCCTTGCCGCTTCCGGATACAAACACAGCCGTGTCTCCCTTGAGTATAGACTCTCTCACCTTATCAAAATCTTCCTCCACCTTAAGATCAGCAGTCTGACTTTCTACGTTTACCATTCTCTCCCATAGGTTATCCCTATTGATATGAGCGTCCCGCCATTCCCAGGTAACCGGCTTTATAACCGTATTTTCTATAAGTTCATGATCACACAGACCGTCAATGTACACCACGTAGAACGAGCCGCCGCCATAACAGCCCTCTCGGTCAAGAACGAATTCTTTTTCTACGATATCTCCCCATTTGTTGAACATTGCTCTTATTTTTGTGATATTTTCTTGAATATCTCTACTGATTTTCGTCATGTTCTGTCTTTCCATTCCCATACACAAGTATGTCGTTATGATGAGCAATATCCGATGCTCTCAATGAAAAAACATTAAATCATCTCATGATGGTTCCATGTATCTTCTACTTTTATATTTTCCAGACTGTACGTCTTTATTCACTTAAAGGCACAAAAAATAAACGCATGTATGTCTTGCACATACAATGCGTTTATCACATATTTTTTCATATTCACTATCATTCTTCAAGCCATCAGCCAATTACCCTGGATTACTTATTTTCCTGTGCTTTTACAGCATTCGCAATAACTATCTTTTCCTGATCGTAGATGTGTTTTCTTGTAACTTCCTTCGCCTTCTCCTCATTCCCCTGAAGTATAGCCTCAGTCAAGGCCTCATGCTCAGACACAAGCTTGCTGTGATGATTCAGATCCTTCACATACTCCACACGATATCTGTAAACCTGTTCTCTGAGCGTCTGGGAAATGTTCAGCAGTCTGGAATTGTGGGTACTCTCATACACAACATTATGAAATGCCACATCCGCTTCAACTATGGCCGACAAATCCTGCGACTCTACTGCTTTTCGAAATGTATCGCTGGCATTCTGAAGTGCACTCCGACCCGCATCATCTATCCTTCTACATGCCAGTTCTGCAGCCAGTTCTTCCAGTGCCATCCTGATCTCCAGCGCATCCTTCAGATCCTTCTCCGTTATTCTGGCAACCTCCGCACCTTTTTTAGGTATCATAACGACAAGGCCTTCCAGCTCCAACATACGCATAGCTTCTCTGACCGGAGTTCTGCTGACACCAAGTCTTTTTGCCAGATGCATCTCCATAAGACGTTCCCCCGGCTCAAACTCTCCATGTATTATTGCTGTTCTAAGAGTATTAAACACAACCTCCCGCAGTGGGAGATATTCATCCATATCTAACTTCAACTCCATTTATTACCTCTTTCGTTCCTGTATTCTTCCACAAATCAGCCTACCTATTATGCGGTCTGACTACACAGGCCTGCTGTACAAGCTTTCTATCCGTAAGCATATCCACCACAGTCTGTGCCGCCCTCTCATCATCAAATATACCAAATACAGTCGGTCCGCTTCCACTCATAAGTGCATTCAAAGCCCCATTTTCTGTCATGATATTCTTTATAGTCTGTATTTCAGGGTATGTCGGTATCGTCACCGTCTCGAGAACATTCTCCATTCTGCCAGTCACGCCTTTTAGATCTCCGCGGCCTAAAGCATCCACCATGCCATCTATATCCGGATGTCTCTCTAGCTCTGCGGCTTTAAGGTTCTGATATACCCACTTTGTCGACACCCCTATAGGCGGTTTAGCTATTGCTATATAACACTCCGGCATAGCTGCAAGCGGAGTCAGTATCTCCCCTATTCCTTCAGAGAGTGCTGTTCCCTGCATTATGCAATACGGCACATCTGCACCGATCCTCACACCAAGCTCCATAAGTCTCTCGTCCGTAAGTCCCAGGTCAAATAATTTATTCATGGCAACGAGAGCCGCCGCTGCATCTGTGCTTCCTCCAGCCATACCCGCAGCAATCGGGATCCGCTTATCAAGTGAAACTTTCACGCCCTTCCTTATGCCGTATGTATTCTTAATAAGCTCGCATGCCTTATATATGATATTATCCTCAGCAACTGATAAAACAGAGGAATTGGATTCTATTATGATTTCGTCCTCTTCTATATCACAAAAAACTAATGTATCATGCAGCTCCACCGTCTGCATTATCATCTTCACCTCGTGGTATCCGTCAGGTCTTTTTCTGACCACATCCAGTCCAAGATTTATCTTGCCATATGCATTTAAAGAAATCTCCATGTATCTATTATCTCCATGTATTTATCATCTCTATGTATTTATTATCTTTATGTATTTATTGTCTTCACGTATTATTATATTCACGCCTGGGTAAGGCTATCATTTTTTTCTCACTGAAAATCCAAATTTGCCAAGCTTTTTCCCAAGCTTATAATATTCCCCATGTGAGTATGCAACCAGACCGGTGCTGTTCAGATTGAACTTGCCAGTGCTATCCATATATTTCTCACTCACCTGAACTCCGACAACTTCAGCGATAAACATGTCATGGGAGCCGAGGGGAACTATCTGCTTAACCTTACACTCTATATTCACAGGACTTTCCTCTATTCCGGGGCATGCTACATTTGCACCTTTGCACTCATGGAGCTTCATCTCCTTGAATTTATCCACATCTCTTCCCGACTTCACTCCACAGTAATCTGTCGCAAATGCCAACTCCTCGGTAATCAGGTTGATCGTAAATTCACCCGTTTCCTTTATTATGTCATAGGAATATCTCTCTGGCCTGACTGATATCGATACCATAGCAGGATCACTGCATATCGTTCCAGCCCATGCAATTGTCACTATATTTGCTTTCTCTCCCGGTCTCTGACAGCTCACCATAACCGCCGGCACCGGATACAGCATATTTCCTGGTTTCCAAACCTGTTTTGACATGTTATTACCTCTTTCTTATTTGATTAGCTCAGCCGGCATGCATCCTTCTTTCATCTGACAGGTAAAGGATTCCCGATAGGCGATCAGTGGCAAACGTCCCAGCCAAAAGGCTATCGAACGATATACGCCAAACAGAAATCCCTATAATACCCGTCATATCACAAGCCGTCAATTTATTGTCGTATATTTCTGTAGTTTATAATACATGGCATTATGCCAAAATACAATATTTCAAATTTTCATCTTTTATCATTACTTATTGACAGCGATTTTATTAATACAATATGGGCGAACCCTCCAAACGTTCCTTTCCTTATAAATTAGCTTTCTATATAAATTATATGCTTGCATAAAAATACCTCAGGTACCAAGATTCTTCCGGTCCCGAGGCTGATCTGTCCAATTTGTTATTCTATTGCTCAATATAATCTTTTATAATACTTTCTACGCCATCACTATCATCCGAAACTACATATACAACAAAACAATCATGCATATACAGAACCGCATTGTCAAGTCTTGTCACTTCAGATGGTTTATCACTTATATACATCTTCACCCTGTCATCCCTGCGAGCTGTAAGCTTGTCAAGAATTGTGGAAGCTGCAGCTGCCGACGTTGTATCAAATACCGCCATCTCCTCCGATGTGGCACCGGTAGACACATGCACCTCTCCGTCATTTACCATACTGCTGTCAATTCCATAATACTTCAAAGCACATTCCAAAGAGATCTCTTCCACCGAGTCCTCAAATTCAACACCATCTGTCAGCTTATCCGCCAATATATGTACATCCGGCCGGACTATTTTCTGATCATTGCTCCCCCCACAGCCTGTAAGACCGCACACAAACATTACTCCGAGGAGTAAAATCTTCAATCTTCTGACCATAACGTCTCCGTTTCTACTACTGTGCTACAGATACACCATTTACATGGCTTCTAATGTAATCCATAATCTTCTGACTATATTCTTTATTAAAATGTATCCCATCCGTGCCTGCATCTTCCGGCAAGACACCGTTCACAGCAACACTCTCTGCAACATCAAGATATTCAACTCGATCATACGACTTGCATAATTCCTGAAGTGCCAGATTAAAATTATCAATCTCCGGATTGTTGTATACTGAGTCATCAGATGACAATTCAGCAGATACAGGCAGTATCGACATGACATAAATCTTCGCAGATGGCTGCAGCACTGTCGCCTTATCCAGAAAGGCTTTATATGCAGATATAAATCGTTCCTTATACCATCCAAGCTCTCCTATTCCAAATGATACATATATGCTGGAATATGTGGTCTTTTCAAGGATATCAGGAACTGTGCACATCTGCCCCGTACCATCCGAAACTATCTTACTGCTCTGAACAGTCTCTATATCAAGATTTCTTGCCGCATACACATCCCAGTCCGCCAAGCCACTATAAAGACCAAGTGTCTCCGCCCTTGAATCTCCTACCAGCAGCGACGATGAAAAGTAGCTGTCATCAGCGGTCTCCTGCATGCTCTGATCTGTTATTTGATCCGCGCTTCGATTTACACTCTCGTTTATGCTCTCCGATGTGCTTCCTTCGGGTCTGATCTGTTCCTGTCCACGTACTTCTTTTCGCAAATTGCCCTGTCCCAGTGCACATATAAACACGATCATGACAACCGTACCTATGACCATATGAATGAGTCTGTTTTTCCTATTATCTTGGATCTTGTTATATCTACGGTGTCTGTTGATATCATGTCTATTATCTATTCTATCATTATGTCCGTTGATATCATGTCTATTATCTATTCTATTATTATGTCTTTGATATTTGTTATTATCCTTAGTCACTTCGACCTCCGAGTAATCAACACAAAATTCAAACAAAAATTCATTATACGCTGGATAGTATATCAATTAATGATAAAATAATCAAGAAAACCTTTTTGACAGGGCTTATGCAGCCCCCTTTTTTCGCATTAAAGATAGACACTTTATTTTTTACGTGGTACTATTGTAATTGCTAAATGCTTTGAATTATTACTGAAATTATAATGCAAATAAATTTATATAATAATGTAGAGGAGAATCAATATGAACACTATCGCACGCACCATTGATTACAAAGGAGAAAAATGTATCGAACTTATATCCGGCGATTATCGTGCTCTTATCGCACCATTTAACGGCAGCAATGTTATGAAACTTGAAAATACCGCTCTGGATATTGATGTATTCAGAAACGATCCTGAACTCACACCGGCACAGCTCAAGGCATCTGCAGAGATATACGGTATGCCAACTCTGTACCTTCCAAACAGACTTTCACACGGAAACCTCAAGACATCAGATGCCATGTATCATTTCCCATGTAATGATCCCCTTGGAAATCACCTTCATGGATTCCTTCACCTCAGAAACCACGATATCAAGGAGGTTCTTGTCGACGGTGACAACGCCATCGGTAAGACAACATATACATACGATGAAAATGATGACTTCTTTTCAACTTACCCTGTAAGCTTCAGAGCTGACTACACATTTACCCTTACTCCGGATGGACTGAATTATGAATTCACATTGACCAATCTGTCCGATAAGCAGATGCCTTACGGAGTATGTAACCACGTGGCATTCAAGGGACCTTTCACAAGCACCGGAAAAGGTGAGGATGTTCGTCTCTGTGTTCCGATCGGTGACAAGTGGGAGCTTGATGAGCACGCTATTCCAACCGAGAAGAACCTTCCTATAACAGACTATGATCTCCAGTACAAGAATGGAACTATGGTTCCTGTCCTGAAGGATATCGATAACGATCTCTATACTGCCGAGATGAACGAGCTTGACGGGAAGCCATTCTACGGAGTATATATAACGGACACAGCAACAGGAAAGAGAATCTGCTACGAAGTTGACGACACCATGAAATTCTGGATCATGTGGAATGACCACGGCGACAAGGGTTACTTCTGTCCGGAACCAATGAGCTGGAACATCGATGCACCTAATCTGTCTGGAGATCCTTCCATTACCGGTTATACAGAGCTTGCTCCCGGAGAATCTAAGACAGTAAAAGAAAGAATATTCACAATAGCATAATCATATCTTACATTACGATATACTTAGTAACATTCGTATTGCAGGTTATCATAAAGATTGCAAAGGAACGCCCAATCCCTCAGTTCTCCATTTCACGGCAGAACTGAGAGTTGAGCGTTCCTTTCATCTTATTAATTATGTTTACGTTTCGTTGTTTTATATTATTTTTTATAATAAAATAAAGAAATAAAATAAAGATAGTTTCAACT
>OLGZ01000945.1_pt1 | contig 19280 bp, 13 predicted proteins | sample 1605981 | NCBI WGS metagenome assembly OLGZ01 (sample SAMN03283291) | human gut metagenome | biome: human-associated habitat; material: feces | host: Homo sapiens | place: Peru | collected 2012 | reverse complement strand
GTCTCTGACGTAAATAGCGAAGTCTTTTTTGAGTCGAACATTCCATTGGTTGTCATAAGCACCAAACTCAGCTCTTTTGCGAATTCCTATTTTGCTAAAGATGTCAAAATAAATCATGTCGTCTAATGGTAAACTGCGTTCTTTTGGTTTTCCCCATAAAAAATAACGATGTTTCCTTCTTGCCTTAATACTTTTGCCATCGCAATAGATTTCCTGCACCCAAAACCTTGAACCATTAACATATACACGTTTAAGGAAAAACGACTTGTGAAATTCCTTATCCGTTGTGGTTTGGATGGTATGACGTTTCTTGGCAAGGGCGGTAAAGATTAAGCTGTCAACCTCTTCCTTGGATGCTCCTTCTTTCTTAGCTCGTTTATAGATAACATGCCTTTTGTGGTTGTCAAACTCATTTGGCTCGATAGCAAGATAGACTAATTCTTTCAGTTCCTCTGAGCACATAGTTTTATCCTATAATTTGTGTCAAACGGCTCCAATTCAGACGATTATAATTTAGGTTATGTGCCAAGATGCACGAAAAAAGCGTGAAGCCTACTGTCGCTTGCTCCACCTTTGAGGCCTTAGGACTTGCCCTTCACGTCAGAACAAGCAACGAGACCCCACGCCGATATGTGTAGGTACACTCCCATATAGACAGCTCTAAAAGAGCTGTCTTGTGGAAGGTACATATATACATACCCATAGGCATCATCGTTGCAAGGTCTTTTGACGTGAGATTTGGAGTGTCCTAAGTTCCAAAGGTCAAAAACCAAGCGCAATAACGCTTTTCTTATGTTTGCCCTCAACAAAGTGTCTCTCTTTTAAGCGACTTCTGTATAGGGCTGTTTATTGTCATATCATACAGTAAGTACGAAACAATACTGCAAAAATAATAAAAGTTACCGAAATAACAAAAAAAATACGGAGAATTTTTGAAAATGAAGATAAAATACAAACTTTTATGCATATAGATGTACTTTTTATATAGTGTACATTATTATATACGATGAATTTGTTTTAGAGATGCTTGAAAGCGATGATCTTGTTCGGGATAGACTCATCGTAATCCTTGAAGCATACATATGTCAGTGGCAGCTTTCCACCCTTACGCTCAAATCCTGTAAACTCATCTGCACAGAATGCTCTTGTGATCTCACGTGCACGGTCTGGACGGAAGTTAAAGAAGATAACGGAATCGTTTGCCTTTACGGTTGCAACCGGCTTTCCATCTGCCTCGATAACAGTAGGAAGAACAAACTCATCTGTCTTATCATTTGCATAAGAATCTGCAACTGCCTGTACTGGATCTGCAGCCTTTACGCCCTCGCCATATACCATAGCTGCATAAGCTTTCTCTACACGATCCCAGTTGTTATCACGATCCATTGCATAGTAACGACCGGAAATACTTGCGACCTTACCGACTCCGATCTCCTGCATCTTATCAACGAGTGCTGCAACATAATCCTTACCAGATGCTGGAGGTGTATCTCTACCATCTAAGAATGGATGTACATATACACGGTCAAAGCCCTGCTTCTTGCAAAGCTCTAAGATACCATACAGATGTGTATTGTGGCTGTGTACACCGCCATCGGAAAGAAGGCCCCACAGATGAAGGTCGGAATTGTTCTTCTTGCAGTTCTCAATCGCCTCAAGCATTGCTTCGTTCTCGAAGAAATCGCCATCCTCGATTGCCTTTGTGATCGATGTCAGATCCTGATAAATAATTCTTCCGGCGCCAATATTCATATGACCAACCTCAGAGTTACCCATCTGTCCGTCTGGAAGTCCAACTGCAAGTCCGGAAGCATTTCCTCTTACATATGGACACTCTGCCATCAGCTTATCCATCACAGGTGTGTTTGCCATGTAAATTGCATTACCTTCTGTCTTGTCTGTAATGCCATAGCCATCAAGTACCATCAATACAACTGGTTTCTTACTCATTGTTTATCTCCTTTAATTTATAATAATTTATTCTTTGTAATTTCCTGTTTGATTATATACAGTTATACACTTTTTTTCAAGATTTTATCGTAGAGATTTCTCCCTGATTTATTTTTTTATGTATGCCTGTGTTTTCACACTGGTAATACCCTGATAGCGCATCGCTGGTGCCTTACCATTCTTTGGCACAAGAACAATCTGGATGCCTTCGAGACGTTTTGCAAGACCTGCGGTTCCAGCAGCCTCACCATTCTTTGCCCAGCCAAGCCAGCCAAAGCTCTGTGCATGTACACGATAATATACATCATAATGCTCTGCCATCTCGCCAGTCAGTGCGATACGGATTGCTTCGAGACGCTTCGCCTCTCCACTTGTACCAGACATAACGCCATTGCGTTTCCATGTATTGGGATCGTTCTCATTTCCCTGCCAGCCATAAGACTGTACATGTGTCGTATAGACAATGCTGCCGCTGTATGTCTGGTTTGTTAGCTTGATATTGATACCTTCGAGACGCTTTGCTAATCCAGAAGTACCACTCATCTGTCCATTATACTTCCAGCCCTGCCAACCGAAGCTCTGTACATGTGTACGGTACGCAACATTGATTGCGTTCTCACCGACCACAGACGGATTCGTGTTGGATGTCGCCGGATTGCCGACAACCGGTGAAGATCCAGCCTTTGCAATATAGCTTGCTAACTGTTTTGTAACATTCACACCCTTGAAGTTTGCGCCCGGTGCAGATTCACCCTTCTTTACAACTACAATCTGGATGCCTTCCAGACGTTTTGCATAGCCTGCTGTTCCAGATGGTGCGCCATTCTTCGCCCAGCCGAGCCATCCGTAAGACTGTGCGTGCACTCTGTAATACACATCATATTTATCCTTATCTGCGCCTGTAAGCTGAATCTTGATTGCTTCGAGTCTCTTTGCTTCCCCCTCAGTTCCGTTCATCTCACCATTTGCAGACCAAGGCAGCCAGCCGTAACTCTGACAATGCGTCGTGTACTGAATACCGAGCTTGGCTGTCTTTCCTGCTTCTGCGGAATTTACAACAATATTGATACCTTCGAGTCTCTTTGCCTTTCCGCTTGTACCTGACATGGTACCGTTGGATTTCCATGTCTTGATATCGTTCTCTTTTCCTTCCCAACCAAATGTCTGTACATGCGTACGGTAGGAAACTGTAATATTCGGAGCCGTTGTAGTTGTACCGGTATTTCCGCCAGTACTTCCATCCGTACTACCACCTGTGGAACCACCAGTATTCCCTCCTGTACTTCCACCTGTCGAGTCTCCAGTATTGCCGCCTGTGGAACCGCCGGCATTTCCACCTGTATTTCCTCCAGTGTTACCACCAGTCGAACCACCGGTTGTCTCTTTGTCTGTGGTAACGGTGAGTCCTGCGCTCTTATCGCTTTCCAGCCAATACCCCTTTGCCACCTTCTTTACATAAAATGTATAAGCTGTATTTGCTGTAAGTCCTGTAAATACATTGCTATTCTGCCAGTTCACGCCATCTTTGGAATATTTGCAGCCAGCAATACTGTTTAATGTGACAGAAGCAGCTGTCTTAGATGCAAGTGTTGGAGCTGACGGTGTTTCATATTTCTTATACACGGAAAGCTTAACAGTATCTTTGTATCCGCCCGATTTTGTTGTCACAGAAATCCCTGTATATCCAGGTGCAACCGCCGTAAGAACACCGGTTGTCGCATCGATTTTAGCAACCTCTGGATTGGAAGAGGTATATGTAATCGTCTTATCTGTAGCGTTGGCAGGGGAAACTGTTGCCGGGAAGCTCCATGAAGCAGCATCTCCGATCGTTATAGATTTCTCGGAAGGCTGATTGTCAAACCGAACCCCTGTTACTTCTACAATCTTCTCCCCTTCCTGTGCGGTCTTTACTTTGATCGTTACAATCTCGCCCGTGCGAATGTTGTTATCTGCATCGGCTTTTACACGGATTTCAAATGTATATTCTGTATCCGGATCTAATCCCTCAAATACGTTGCTATCCTGCCATGTTCCATTTGGAGCAATGCGATACTCACAGTCGTCATATGGTGTTAACGTGATCGTATTTGTCGTCGGTGTCTCACCTGTGCTTGGTGCCTGTGTCGGAACTTCCGGCGTCTTCCATACCGTAACTGCACAGGCTGCTTTCACATCTGATGTGCTTCCGTTTGCTTTTGCTGTGATTGTTGCAGAACCTGCGCCAACCGCAGTTACCTTACCAGAAGCATTCACAGTTGCAACCTTGTTGTTCGAAGAACTCCATGTCACGCTCTTATCTGTTGCATCATCCGGTGATACAGTTGCAACAAGTGTTGTCTCTGTCACAGGATTCGTTCCTCCGATCTCGAAGCTCAGTGTGTCTTTATTCAAAGCAACACCTGTTGCTGCAACCTCCTTCGGTACATCAGGTGTGGAACTGCCACCAGATGAAAGATTTTTGTCTATATACTGATGTTCGGTATCGGATGTGTATTTTTCATAGATTGCAGCCGCAGCAGCAACCAGAGTCGCGTTATAATCTATGGCTACCTCTGTATATTGATAATCGTTTGCGTTATCAAGATAAACACCACTCAAACTTTGTCCGCCTACCAGAGCACCAATCAAAGTATATTTTTGAGCTGTTGTTCCCTGTGGTCCACCCGTATATCCAGAAGCCGCCCTATGATGCGGGTATTTTGGTCCATACGCATTATATCCGATGACAAAACATTGCTTTGCTGCATTGTTACCAAGCAGATATTTCATCTGTCCTTCTGACCAGTTTCTAAATGTTTCTGTTGCCGTCATCTTATCATACAATAATCCAGTATACTGCATAGATGTATTATACCGTGCCGATCCCCAGTCATCCAAGCAACGATATCCACCATAACTACTATTTCCATTTGAAATATTCATTAAAGTTGCAAGTTTGCTGGAATCAGAACCATAATAAGCCACAGCCGGACCAACATTGTCCCAGCCAAGCGGCCAATATGGTTTCATAGCTGCATCTGCATTTTTATACTGATTGTATTCAGACAGATAGCTTGTATTTCCAGTAATCTGATACAGCATCAGCGCTGCCAGACAATAATCATCTTCCCAAGCCTTTGAATTATAAAATTCAACGGCTGTTTTACCAACAGACTTATTGTGATTTTTTGCATATGCAAAAAGCATTTCTGCTGTCTTTAAATATTTGTCGCCGCCAAAGTTTTTATACTGCATGGCAAGTGCGGCTGCGGATAACGATACCACATCAGTATGTGGTGCAGAATCGCTGGAGAAATATGCCGTACGATTGCTCTGTGGCTGAGCTTCCGGTGCTCCCCAATATCCATGATCGTAAGCTGAACCGCCATTTCCAACCTGTACACAGTACGCTTCCACAGAAGTTCCTGCACTGTTTAATACAGCACATTTAGTCAGATAATCCGCAAAATGTGTCGTGATTGTCTGCAAATGATTCGTCTGTCCCGATGCCACATATGCAGATTTGTTCGTATCATAGCTCATACCAAGCACAAATGCCGCATACGCTTCAGGAAGACCAAACTTTACGTGATCACCCGCGTCATGGAACCCGCCAGTCAGATCTACCGTAACAGTACTTCCATCGGTTCTTGTATAGGAATACTTATCATAGGTGTGGCAATTTCCTCTCCAGTCAAGAAGTGACTTTGTTCCTACCTCATCGCCACACATATTTGCATCATAAAAATACAAAGAATACTGAAGCAGCTTTGCATAGTTATAATCAATATCCGAATAATTGTAATCTGTTACATTACCAGCGGGAATTGTGACTGTACCAGAGCCACCGGAACTTCCACCAGAACCGCCGGATGATGTAGAATCTGTCGAGAACTTCACAGAGTTGATCTGGTATGTAATAGTAGAACCTTCCTGCAGGTTTGTAAACTGCACGCCAATTTTACCAACTTCTGTGCTATTCCCCCAATCCAGACTTGAGAGATCCATGTTCATTTCCATCGTTCCTGATGTTGTCAGGTTTACATAATTCCCCTGATTCCATTTCCAGTCCTTTGACATGAACATCATCATAGCTCCCGGCGTACCCGTTGTACCCGCAGTGAAGTTTGAAACTGACAGACTCATGCTCAAACTCTTAATTCCCTTTGCTTCCCATTCGGATTTTTCATCCATATCCGCTGGCAAGCTCAGTAGAAGCTCGGAGATCATAATCCCTTTGTTTTCGCCATTGTCTTTTGCAGCCTCTGTTTTTCCACTCATCGTAATATACGATGATAAATCCATTTCCGTTGCTGCCTGTGGTGTCAACGTTGGAATCGTCACCCCTGTTATCATGAATAACAGAGCAAATACAACTGCAAACACCCTCCTTGTCATTCGTTTTTTGCTCATTTGAACCCTCCTCTTAATGTTTTAATTGTTCTTTTTATCTTGCACGAGCTGTAACTGTGCCCGCAACTTTTCAATTTCTGCCTGCGCCGCTTGTAACTCCGCCTCTGTTTTACCCAATTTTTCTTCGGTTCTATCTAATTTTTCCTCTGTTTTCTCTAACTCTGCGACTGCCTGCTTCGTCTTCGCGCGTTCCTCCTGAATATTCATCGGTTCCATATTTTCAAACCAGTTTCCCATTTGACTGCCTCCGATCATTTTCTTCACACAATCTGTCGCTTCATTTACTGGCACCTGCATCTTCATAAACAATGCCCATAATGTATCCGCGATAATCTGAAGGATATTATTGGATGCCCGATCTACAATCCCCTGAATCTCTGCATGATTCGAGCTAATAAAATCCGAGAAGTCCTGCGGTGTCTGTATCCGGTTAATCATCATCAAAAGCGACATTTCATCTTCATGGATCAACAACTGTTCATTTGTGTACTGATGTACATTTACGAGGCGATATGTGAAATCGGGAATATAGGACGCAAAAATCTCATTCATAAATATACGATCCCCAACATGCATGGATACTGACCACTCCCCTGTACCCTCATAATAAACGATCGGAAATATCGGTGGATAGCGAAATTCTTTCGTTTCAGGATCGCCGAAATGTTCTTTTTTCATTGTCTTTGCATAATCATCCCAAATACATACCATATATCGAAGCAGTTGCATAGATACATTATAATCGACATTGCTTTTATGTTCAATAAGCGAAATCATATAAATCGGCATGTTTTCTTTCGAATTTGGCAATCGAATCCTCTTTACCGTATCCGATTCAAATTCGATTCCAAGATATGCATGATATTTGGCTGTTTCATCTGTGATATCCTCTGGCTGGACATCCTTCAAGATCTCTAATCCGGCATAATCGCGAAGAAACTGTGCACATAACACATGATTCTTAAACACCTGACGATTGTTCACATCACTGACATGTCCGATACGGATATTAACTTTCTTTTTCTGTTCCATACGCGTCTCCTTTGTGCATATAAAATATATCTGACTGGGTAATTTAAATAGATTAAATGAAATATTACTTATGAGTGTTACAGACTGTTACCGAACTACGCCAGAACAACGATTCTCGACAACAAAGAAAGCGTAACATAGACAAATAGAAAATGTAAAGAGTAAGTTTGGAACATTTAGAAAAAGCCCGCAGTTATGCGGGCTTACAGAAATAATTTTTTTAATTCAGTTATTTGTAGTACTCTCCCAGACTGATTCCATTGATACCAAGTGGAATCGCATGATCAAGTCCGATGAACTTCTCACCGTTATTCCAGAGAACTTCCTTGACAAATGCATACTTCTCCTCATCCCATGTCGTGAAATCATCTAAGACCATGCCACCGGTATCCCCGGAATTCGCATTGAAGCACCAGAATGTGTGATTCAGCTTGTTCTTCTGTATGAGTTCGCGCATGTAGGTCATCCATGTGATATTTGGCTCGGTCATAAACCCACCCCACTCACCGATCAGAAGCGGCGCGATATTATCCTCATGGATATAAAACCAGTTATCATGCCAGCAGTCCTTCATCAGGCTGTCATACGTATAACTGCCCTGAAACCAAGGTTGTTCGTACACGGTCGGACCATAATCGTGCGGCGAATACACAAGCTTGTTCTGATATTTGCCGAGGTCAACCGGGTAATCTGCGACACCGCGCAGGTTTCCGCCCCACCAGTTGAAATAGTAATCATCTTCATTTGTCGATGCATAATTGCCATTCTTCTTGATATCAACCGGATAGATCTCGGTTCCTTCGACCAGCACGAGTACATTCGGATTCTTTGACAACACTGCATTTGCAGCACGCTCCGCTGTGTATTTCCAGTTGTTCTCGGACTTGGAATCATTCCAAATTGCCGCACCATCTCCCTCGTTTGGTTTTCCGTGTGGCTCATTTTTCAGGTCATAGGCAATGATTGTATCATCATTTTTGTAACGATCAGCCATCCACGAAAGTGCATACAGATAATCGTTTGTGGATATCCGGTCCGTGTACCAGAGATTCACCATATGTCCACTCGCGTTCGTCTCCGCGCAATGGATATCAATAATCAGCTTCAACCCATTCGCACGGCACTGTCCGATCACATACTCGAAGATCTGCAGACTGTCCATCCCGACAAGATAATCATTGGTTGCCTGATTGAAATTCGCATCCGGATATTCGCCGTTCGACCATTGTAAGATTAGTTCTGCCGAAAACGGCACACGGATCACATTGAATCCGTGGTTTGCAATCTCCTGAATCGACTGATTCAGGTCAGATGCCCATAACCCGTCAAATGTGTTCGTCCCTGTATTATAGCCAAACCAGTTGATGCCGGTCAGCCATACTTCATTCCCGTCCGCGTCCACAATCTTGTTGCCATCGGTAAACAGCCAGTCATCGGTCGTTGGTTCCGGCACATCCATCGCACCATAGTCGACATCCCGGTCTACAGACACGTGATTGGTGGCTGCTGTCTCGTTCACAGAGTCATCCGAAGTATCGTTCGTAGCAGGATCATTGGTCGAAGCATCATTCTGATTGTCTGAATTTTCACCTGTTTCCTCATCAATCTGTGCTTCTGCCGAACCGGATGCAGACTTGTTGGTTTCTGCTTTATCCCATTTTCCCTGTATCTGCATACCAAGCAGCATTCCGAGCAGAAAGACGATAATAAACAGCAATATAAATATTACAATTTTTAGATTTTTGTTCATTCTCCCCTCAAATCCTTTCCTTTTGATTTTTCTCTTCCTCAAAACGCAAATATTAGTATAAAAATTTTATCATGAATTCTTAACTGCATCAATTAAATTGCAGTAAAAAAGAGAGATTTATTTTCTTTCAGTGAAAACAGCCATCTCTCTTACACTTTTATTTCCATGTTGTCACCGCACTCTTATAAGTACGCCCAATACTAATCTTATAACCATCATTTATGACAAGATAATTAGAATGTATAGAAACAACATAGTCCATATTTACAATATACCCAGTATGACATCGGACAAAATTATCCGGTAATCGTTTTATTAAAGAAGCTAATGATATATATGATGCATATTCACTCCCCTTTGTCACAAAACGAACCTTTCTTGCATCTCTTTCAATATACATCACTTCATTTAAATTGATTAGCACCTTCTCCTTCTCACATACAATTTCTATAAACTTGCTTTTTGTAGTTAAATAATTATTTTGTTCATTATTATTTGTTATCATTTATATGTACTCTCCCCGTAAGTCCGATATCAATATTTTATTTCGTTTGTTATACAAAATCCATGCACTTTGTATAAACAACCTATAACCTTGCATAAACAACCAATTGTATTACAAAGGGAAAATACTTCATATTTAATTATCAAATTAAAAAAGACCACTATTTTTCAAGTGGTCTTACCGCATACTTTCTCATCGTTACAACCGCAACCAGACATACCAGCATCAGCAGTAACTCGAATTTAATCCGGGTAAATAACTGGTCAAGCTTCGCCTGCGCCTGATAGATCTCCAGTGCGTTATCGTTCGAGAAGGACAGGTTGCCTGCGAGTGTCAGTACCTTCTGGCTTTGATCCTGTCTGGCAATCTGGATACGCAGATTCCCGGAGGTTTTGAGTGTGACCGGATCTCCAACGGCACAGATAAACGGCGAATCTCCACCGATATCCACCTGCACGATCCGCGCGGTACGGCTATCTCCTGTCTGTGAGGCATCGCTGCCACTATCTGTCGGCTGGTTTGCATTCTGGCTTTGCTCCATCGAAGAAGTATACGTCACAGTAAGCTCATCTGTCTGAATCGGTGCGATAACCTGTGACAGGCTCTGACAGAGCTGCTTATACGCCGCGGCGTTCGCATAATAGGTAGTTGTCGAACCTTCCTGTGTGATACCATAGACTTCCTGTATATATGCCTCACTTAAGAGCTCCGCCTCGAAGGATGTCGTGTTCGCCTGATATGACACCGTGACGGAATCACTCACATCATAGCTTACATCTGTGACGCCCTCGATTTCGCGCACCCGCTGTACCTTGCTGTCTGTAAGTACCTGATCATTCCCAATCAGTTTGAATTCCTCTTTCGTCCGGGTGATCTGCGCATAGCGCAAGCCGTCCCGGATCAGGAATCCACAGCAGACTCCGATTGCGATTACATATAAAATTATAATCTTCACTGCATCCTGCTGTCGGCGCAGGCGCAGAAACTCTCGTATCTTCATAATCTGTCTAATTGCTCCACACTGATTTCTCCGGAATATTTATTCCGTATCTTCCTCATCCTGCTTCTTAAGGTGTATCTTCCGTGCGATGATCACACCTGCAGCAACCGCGATACAGCCAATCACAACCGCCATGATTACCCACCACTGGTTCGTATTGTCCGGCGTTGTCTCTTCCTTCTGATCCGAAAATGGGGATTTGATCGTTGTGGTAAATGTCGCTTCTTCCGTATATTCCTTGCCGCTTTCATCCTCGTAATAATAAGTGACTGTGCCTTCGGTATTTCCATACAGCTTGCTTCCGGACAGGGAACTGACGGATACCTGTGTGCTTGCGGTTGCCGCGGTTCCTGCCTCCATATCGCCGATGAAGATCGTTCCCTGTGGCTTTAATCCATCTGCCGCAATCTCGGCCCGTACATTATAGATCTTACTTCTGCCTAAGTTCATCGCCTGCACTTTGGCTTCCACGACATCCGCCACGACAACCTCACTTGGAAAGCTTAGATCGTCGAACTGCATCTCAGAGGACTGCTGTACCGTGATCTTCGCCTTGCCGGAAGTGGAATATGTATTTCCATCGCCATCCGCATAGTCCATGGCGAGTTCTAAATCATATTGTCCGGCAGCGGTCTTCGCATTGACACGGTAAGAAAATGTAATCGTAGTCTCCTCCTGTGGAGCAAGCTTCTCGATATAGACGCTGTCAGACTGGCTGAGCAGGGTAAAGCTCTCGGTATCAGCAGTCACTGCGATTGTCATGTTCTTCACTGTATTTTCCTTGCTTGTGTTGAGCAGAACGATATCTGCCTTTACTTCATCTCCCGGCTGAATCTCTGATTTTGAATATTTATAGGATTTTACCATGACCTTTGGCGCAAAAGTCGGAAGGTCTTCGGCTACCGGCTCTACCACGGCTTCGGTTGTCGCATCCGGATCAATACCATCACTGATCGTTATATACGTGGTAAATTCCTGCTCCACTGCATTGCCCTTCGTATCCTTCGCTGTGACCTTCAGGATGACCGGATAAGAACCGTTTGTTCGCTTCTTCTTTAATTCCACGGTAAAGTCCGCCACGTAGGCAGAAACCTCTTTGGTATTTGCATTTACCTTGACGGTCTGTAGCTTGATATCCTTCTCGTAGTTCTTAAATACGAACGGTGCTGTCTGTGCATCGCCTAGATCAAGCGCCGCCCGTAATGTGTTCCCCCGAAGTTCCCCTTCACTGAGTATCGGAAATACAATGCGGACCGATCCGTTGGCATTGGTTGGTACATAGCCCTGTGCATACGGTTTCTCCATGCCATCGTACTGGTTCTCATTGTCAATGTTCAATGTCACTGTCTCGCTCTGTGTATCCTTGTTATCCTTTGTATTTGTGTCTGCCTGTGTCGTCGCTGGCTCCTGCGTGGTTGGCTGGGCGGGATCCGCCTGCACTGCGGTATAAGATATCGTCTGCATGGCATACATATGGATATCCGTCTGACCGGATGCTGCAAGAACACTTCCTGCCGGAGATACTCCCATACAGATCGTTGCCGCGATTGTCATCGCAAGTATTTTCGTTGCTATATGCTTTCGTTTCATTTCCAGTCCTCCATTTCATGTACATAATCACACAGCATCTCGATATCCTGTGCATTATGGCTTGCCAGCATGATTGCCTTTCCACTTTCTTTTAAGGATAATAAGAGCTGCCGCATCTCCGCGACACCCGCTTTGTCAAGCCCGTTGAATGGCTCGTCCAAGATCAGCACATCCGGATTCTCCATGATTGCCTGTGCGATGCCAAGCCTCTGCCGCATACCAAGCGAATATTTTGCAACCGGCTTTTTCATCTTTGGATTTAAGCCGACGCGCTGCAATGTCTCGATGATCTCGATCTTCCCGATCCTGCCTTTCAGATCTGCTAAGATCTTCAGATTCTTATATCCGCTTAACCCCGGCAGGAATCCCGGTGTCTCGATAATCACGCCGAGCTTGTCCGGGAAATCACATTCCTTCCCGACGCGGCTGCCCCCGACATGGATCTGTCCCTTGTCCGGATGCATAAACCCGCAGATGCATTTCATCAGCACGGTTTTACCACTTCCGTTATTTCCAACTACGCCGTAGATCTTCCCCGGTGGAATCTCCAGATTCACATCCACCAGCACATGTTCTTTCCCGAAGGATTTGTAGACATGTTCCACGAGGATTCCCAGTTTGCGTTCGTGCACTATTTCATTGTTATTTTTTTGTCCGTTTTCATTTCTGGTTTCTTCCATCTATCCAGGAACCTCATTTCCTTGTTATTCTATTCATAAGTCTTATTCCATATGATATCTGTGATTTATACCCATAATTGAACTATACTCCATATTCAACATGAGTGATATGTCATTTAATTTACATAATATAATTATCGTAATTGTGTTCCTGTAAACTGGAACGTATACCTGCGGATGCGGAGCAGACACATTATAAATATCAAAAGTGCCACCCCTGCAAAAAACACATACGATACCCATAATTTCGGCAGATTATCATAGCCGAAGCTATGCATGTAATACGTGGCATGGTTGAGTGGCGATATCCAGCCGAATATGATATTGGCATACCGCGCCTGCACCGCCGGGATATGCAGGATATCCGAGAGCGTATCCGGTGTCAGCAAAAAACCGAATCCCGAATAAATGATACCTGCGATCATGCCGCCGTTGTCCTTCACCATATTGAAAAATAATATGATTCCCGCCATCACGATCGAATACCCAAGCATCAGTCCGAATATATGGAACATCACCTGATACGGAAAATTCAACTCCATCACCTTCACGAACGACGGCACATTCAGCTCATAGCCGATGTTCGAATACCCAAGCACCGCTGCTGTATCGCTCCACATATTTGCCACAAATGCCTGACTGCTCGCTAAGATACAGGTGGAAAGCAGGATAAAGCAAAGGAACAGGAACGTTGCAAGGATCAGATACAGGATCTGTCCAAGCACCCACACCTTCCGGTCTATCCGCACCAGAAAGAGCGGCACATCATTTCCAAGGTTCGGCATATCCGCGAATAATAAAAGCAGGAGTAACGAGATGATCAGCACCGACTGTGCATCACCGAATGTCCAGATAAACGGCTCTGCCATCTGCAGGATCGTGTCATGCTCCTTCGCAAAAACAAGCACCTTGTCGGAAAGCAGGAAGCTTACGATAAATGCAAGACAGAATGCAAGTATGATCTGTGGATTCTTCTTCCATCTTCTGAAATTTGCAAACGCGGTAAGCAGGATCTGTCTTAGTTTATACACGTTCGATGCACCTCCTTACCGTATTGTAATAAATCAAAAACAGCCAAACCGACAGACTGCTTAGCAGGATTACTATGCCTTGCTCATCGAAGAGCCAAGTATGCTGAAACTGTATCCACTCATATGGATACAGACAGTAGATGTCTTCGAAATACCGGTCATGCAGGATCACCAGTATGTAGTAGATGACGAAGCTTCCACCATACGCGATATACCGACTGTTCGAGATTGCCGCAAGTGTCGCGGAAAGCAGTGCCCACACCATCGCCGAGAAGAAAATAAGCAACGGATTTAACGCTGCGGCGTTCTTGGCAAAACGCAAATATAACAGGCATGGAAGCATCTCGACCAATCCACCTGCAATCCCACATGCAAGGAACTTGCCACAGATATAGGATGTTCTTCCACATCTTGGCAGATACGCCTTGATATACCCGCTCTGATAATCGGCAAGCCATGCAGTTGCATATGGAAACGTGGATATGACAGGAACGGTCACCCGGAATAACTCCGAGTCACCGCCTACCTTCCAGAAGATAAGAAGCTCTAACACAAATCCTGCCAGAAATCCTTTTGAAATTATCGCTCGTTTCATGTCTGTCTCAAAACTGTTCATTTAATACCCCAGATTCCGGTCAATTACCGTTCCATCAATTGCGTTGACGGACATGATGATAGCGTCCTGTACCTCATTTCCGTACTGGTCGGTTTTCGTTCCGATAAAATCCCAGACTGGAACCAAAAGTCCGGTATCGAAGCTGTCCTTCTCACTGATTCTTGTATAGCGAAGCTTCACAGAATCAATATCAATCGTTACATCTCCGTAACGTGCATCTTCCTCATTTACCGCATTCATAGTCACTACCATCTGCTCGAAGATATCTTTGATCTCATCAAAATTCTTCAATGTTGATTTTTCTACAACAGTATCGGTCACCTCCAGCGGAACGAGGTAATCGAATCCAACGATTCCATCATCATCTACGAAGATTGCGATATCTTCGGTTGACCATAATTTCTTGTTATACGTATCTCCCTGCCATTCATCAACAATCTTGCTTCCACCATCGTTATTTACGAAGACACCATCGATGCAGCGCTGATACCGGAATGCATAGATTTTCCGATATGGATATGTCGCGTCTGCTTTTGCCGTACCGGCAAAATGATTATAACTGGTTACTTCACTGACAAGTCCGCCATTATAATATGCAAAATCATGTATGCCCAGTTTTTCCAGTAATTCATCTGCTTTTTTGCGCGCATCGATTTCAGAAATCGTTGTTTTATCCTTGGGATTATCGCAAAAATCTTTTTCTGTAATATCTTCATTTTCCATCTGTATGTTTTCAATTGGAATTGAGGCATCTGCCGGCCATAACCATAAGGCTTCCTGTGTTGCAAATTTATATTCTTCCGGTATACTATCGGAGTAACTCTCTTCTCCGATCACAGAAGAACCAACATCTATATAACCAAGTTTTGAGCTTCGATATCGAATCAGATTTCCATAATTTTCATTATTTTGCAGATAAATTGTCTGATAAGATCCATTTTTTCCATCATTCATTGCATAATAGATGCTTGCGTTAGCTCCGTCAAAACTGTTTTGCCATGTATAATATCCGTTGGATGGATCGTTGGCACTTAAGTCTGCAATCGAATGAATCTGGTTGTCAGACGGATATGATTGATAGTCAACAGATTCCGGTGTCGTCTCGTATTTCTCCTGAAGCTCATCGATATGACTTTGATATTCGTCAATATATCCCTGCTTCCCATCGTCTGAGTATAGATTATTGTTCTGAGTATCTGTAATCATATCCTTATAGGTTTGAATTTCCGCTTCTATTGACGCTTTTGTTTGTTGTTGCATGCAGGTACCATCATACAACATCTGATCTCCAAAGAAGGTTGTCCGTACCTGATCGAGAAATGTCTGATCAAACTGCATCTGTTTTACACGGAAGATTGACAACTGACTCGTATCCGGGATATCCACCTGTGCGTCCGCGTGGACTGTCACATGCAGACTGTCATCCTTGATATCAGTCTGATAGGTATCATAATCCTTGGCAACCTCCGCAACCTCGGTTGTTGACGACTGCGTATCCTGTGCCTGCTCGATCATATTATCCATGTCTTTATTCGATACGATTTCTTTCTCCGGACTCTTCTGGCACCCCGCAAATAATGATGCGGTAAGTGTGGCTGCAACGAAGATACTTGCAATACGTTTATATTTTCTCATGGTTGTTATTCCTTTCTGCTCTTCTTACTATTAGTTTTAGTGAGTTTCAATGATATTTATCTGGCTTTTAAGCATGATAAATATGTTTCTCTGTATGTTGATGTTATGTTAACACTTCATACCACATCGAGTATTCATCATTATTTAAACAATTTGTAAATTCGTGTTGATATGGGGGATTTGCCGGAGTGGGTTTTATAGCTTGCTTTTCTCTTCAAAAACCCATGTCGTGGGTTTTCCAACTTGTTTTATCCTCGCCACACCCAGTTTCCGTTCCGGAACTTCTTGATAAGCTTCCGGTTTGGGTTTTCCTGCTTGATTCTCTCTTCAAAAACCCATATCGTGGGTTTTTCCGCTTGATTTTTTATCTCCACACCCATTTTTCGCTATGGGACTTCTTGATTAGTTTCCGGTTTGGGTTTTCCTGCTTGATTCTCTCTTCAAAAACCCATGTCGTGGGTTTTTTCGCTTGATTTTTTATCTCCACACCCAGTTCTCGCTCCGGGACTTCTTGATAAGCTTCCGGAGTGGGGGTCCAGCTTGCTTTGATACATAAAAAATGGCATATCCGGAGGAACCCTCCCAATATGCCATTTATTCAACCAATTGCCAATATCATATATTAAATATCATATAATAGAATTATGCTCTTACATATCAACAAGTACGACATTACCAAATATAATCGCCGTCTCACTCAAACAATTACGCCGGAAAATTCAAAATCATCGTCGTGCCTTTTCCTTCTTCACTCTCGATTGCCAATGTCACATCATGCCGTTTCAGGATCAATGCCGTAAGCGCCAGTCCCAGCCCGGCACCGCCGTTCTTCCGGCTGCGCGATTTATCGATCATATAAAAAGGCTCCAGAATCTTCTTTTGCTCCTCTTCCGGAATTCCACATCCTGTATCCTGCACCAGAATCTGATGATCTTTCGCAATCAGTTTGATCGTGTCTCCCTGCTTGCTTGCCTTATTGGCGTTATCCACGAGATTCACAAGCACTTCGGTCATCAGATCTTCCTCCACCAGGAAACACTCACCGTGTTCCTCATACTGAAGTGTGACACCTTTTGTCTCTAGTAGTTTCCGGCACAAACGCCCCGTCCGTTCAAAGAGCTGTCTGACCGGAATCTCATGCAATTCCAGCTTCTGCTCCGTATCAAGCTCCAGCAATCGCAGCATCTTCTTCGACAAACGTTCAAGCCGCTTACATTCCTCATCAATATAGCCAAGTGCCTCGGATTGATCTGCCTCATCCAGCCGCACAGTAAGCAAGGTCTGTGCATACCCGGAGATTGCGGCAAGCGGGGTTTTCAGCTCATGTGTCAGATTCCCCATGAAAAGTGTTTTCTGTCGTTCCGATTCCTCCAGTGACTTTGTACGTGTCTCAACAGCTTCCGCCATCTGGTTAAAAGTCGTGCCAAGTGTCGCAATTTCATTTTTCCCTCTGATATTCACACGCTTATCATAATTTCCCTTCGCAATATCCGCGGCTGTCGCGTTCAGTTCCTTGAGTGAACGAAGACTATGCCGGAGAATTAACGCGACAATGATACTCATTACAACCATAACACTAAATGTGATTACAATCATATACATCGTCAGATTCCGCAATTTATCCTTTGCATAATCAATGCACGTCAGATGATAGATGCTTAATCTGTTTTTCGTCGTATATTTACAGATCAGATATTCGGAATCCTGATAGTGTAGAGTTCCATAGGAAATCGTTTCATTCGCAATTGAATTGTAATCGTTATTCTCAACATCCTCCAGAGAAAGAACCGTATGATTATACACAAAATACCCGTGCTCGACATCATTGACCAGAGTTCCATCTATCTCCTGATAGCGGACACAGATCGTATATTCATCCAATCTTGTCTTGAAGAAATACTGTAGCTGTATATCCATAACTTCATCTGAGTTACTTGTAAACTGGCTTCGCTCAAACGTCTGATTATACGCATCTGCCAGCGAATACATCTCATTTAAGGCATTTGAAGTCGCCTCACTCATAATATTTTTGCGCTCAACATTCCATACAAGCACATCTACGATGATTGTTGCAATTAAAACTGCCGTACAGCAAAGCCATGTAATCCATGTTTGAAGCTTCAACTTACTCCTCCAATCTGTATCCAAGCTTTGATACGGTCTTAATATGATCTGCCAGATTCAGTTTCTTCCGAAGCTGTCCGATATGTACGTCCACGGTACGTGTCTCACCCACATATTCGACGCCCCAGACCATGCGAAGCAGATTCTCTCTGGATATCGCACGGTTTTTGTTCCTGGCAAGTACTGCCAGAAGTTCAAATTCCATCGGTTTTAGCGATACTTCTTTGCCATCCTGCCGGACGGTATGCTGTTCGAAGTCAATCTCCAGATTCAGCACCGATAATGTATGCTCTTCCGGCTTTGTACGGGCAAGCACCTTCTCAATCCGTACCAGAAGTTCCAGTACTTCGAATGGCTTTACAATATAATCTTCCGCACCGCCTTTTAAGCCCTGGATCTTCGACGCGAGATCATCCTTCGCTGTCAGGAAGATAACCGGAATTCCATACTCCCGCACGATTGGAAGTAATGTGAACCCATCCATGCCCGGAACCATCACATCTAACAACGCAAGATCGTATGCATGATCCTGCTCTAAGCCCTTTGCCGCTTCTGCACCATCTTCATAGATTACCGCATCGTAATTTGCCACGCGAAGATTCATCGCAATCATTTTCGCGATTGCTGTCTCATCTTCTACGATTAAAATTCTTGTCTTCTGCATTACATTATCATCCTATCTTATATTTTATACAACTAAAAATGCTAGAACTTATTTTATATTATCATAAATAATAACATTTATATTAGTAAATTTGAAAAATTACAATTCATTTACATAAAAAAGTACCCCTGCCACTGGACGTCCAGTAAGAGGGGTACCTGTCACAGTCATGTGAATTTTTATTATACGAAATCTATTTAATTACTTTGAAATAAACGCCTGTTTTCTATTTGCATTTATCCCAAGATAATTATTGGAAGGGGCACTTCCACCTTTTGGAACAAGCAAAATTTGTATTGCCTCTAAACGCT
>OLGZ01000940.1_pt1 | contig 19404 bp, 16 predicted proteins | sample 1605981 | NCBI WGS metagenome assembly OLGZ01 (sample SAMN03283291) | human gut metagenome | biome: human-associated habitat; material: feces | host: Homo sapiens | place: Peru | collected 2012 | reverse complement strand
GGTATGATGTATTATACCCCGCAGATCTGGTGCAGTGATAATACAGATGCAATCGACAGACTTAAGATTCAGTATGGAACCTCTTTCGGATATCCGGTGTCAGTAGTAGGCTCTCATGTATCAGCAGTGCCAAATCATCAGACAGGAAGAAAAACTCCGCTTCACACAAGAGGTGTTGTGGCAATGTCGGGAACCTTTGGATATGAGCTGGATCTTATGAACCTTTCTGAGGAAGAGAAGCAGGAGATCCGAGATCAGATCGCGGAATATAAGAATTATGCGCCAATCATTCAGAATGGACTTTACTATCGCCTGTCCGACCCGAGAAAGGAAGAAATCTGTGCATGGGAGTTTGTGCATACAGATGAAAACGGACAAAGCAGAGTACTTGTGAATGTAGTTATGCAGGCAATCCATGGGAATATGACAGTGAATTATATTAAGCTTCAAGGCCTTGAAGAAACAGCTGTGTACAGAGAAGAAAAGAGTGGAAAACTATATTCCGGAGCAGCACTTATGTATGGCGGCATGCCGCTTCCGGTAGAATTGGGTGAATATCTGGCATATCAATATTGCTTTGTGAAAGAACAGTAACAAAGAATAACCTATATAGGTTGAAGAGAAGATAGAAAAATGGTGAGAAATGTGAATAATACAGAAAAAATCTTTGCACAGCGCATGGAAAAACATCAGGATGAATTGCGCTGGCTTTATATGGAATTGTATGGAAATGATGCAATGTATGCAGAACTTTGTGAACAGATGCATGATTATTATACGAAGCGTGGTACAGAGTTAAAAAAGAGAGATGCCGGGAAAGAGAAAAATCCTGACTGGTTTAAGGAAAAAGAAATGCTTGGCATGATGTTATATATTGATAACTTTGCCGGCAATCTGAAAGGTGTAGAGAAAAAGTTAGCTTATCTGAAAGAGTGTAATGTAAACTGTATTCATCTTATGCCTTTTCTGGATACTCCGAAAGGAAAATCAGACGGTGGATATGCAGTGGCAGATTTTCGGAAAGTAAGACCAGATCTCGGTACAATGAAAGATCTTGCCAGATTGACAGAAAAATGTCATGAAAATGGTATGAATGTATGCATGGATTTCGTGATGAATCATACTTCTGAGGAACATGAGTGGGCAAAACGTGCACGAGCAGGCGAAGGAGAATACATGAGCCGTTATTTCTTCTATGATAACGGTGATATTCCGGCGAGATACGAAGAAACTGTTCCACAGGTATTTCCTACAACTGCACCGGGCAATTTCACATGGCTTCCGGAAATCGGGCATTATGTGCTTACGACGTTTTATCCATATCAGTGGGATTTAAATTACCGTAATCCAAGAGTATTTAATGAAATGATGTATAACTTTCTTTTTCTTGCGAATCAGGGAATGGATATTATCCGTATCGATGCAGTTCCTTATATATGGAAAGAACTTGGAACGAACTGCCGTAATCTGAAAGAAGTACATACAATTGTAAGAATGATGCGTATGATCGCGGAAATCGTCTGCCCAAGTGTGATACTTCTCGGAGAAGTTGTCATGGAGCCGGAAAAGGTGGTGCCGTACTTTGGTACAGTTGAAAAACCGGAATGTCATATGCTCTATAATGTGACAACAATGGCGACGACCTGGAATAGTATTGCGACAAGAGACATCCGGCTTTTGAAGAAACAGATGGATATAGTTAGTCGTCTGCCAAAGCAATATACATTTTTGAATTACCTTCGTTGTCACGATGATATCGGGTGGGGGCTTGATTTTGATACAATGAAACAATGGGGAATGGAAGAGCCTTCTCATAAGCGTTATCTGAATGATTATTTCACCGGAAAGATAGCAGGCAGCATCAGCCGTGGAGAGTTATATAACGATGATCCTGTAACTCAAGATGCACGATTTTGTGGAACAACAGCATCCATGTGCGGAATTGAAGCAGCGGGATTTGAAGGAAATGCAGAAAAAATGCAGACGGCAATTCAAGAAGATCTCATGCTCCACGCTTACATGTTGACACAGTCGGGAATTCCGATGCTTTACAGTGGTGATGAGTTAGGACAGGTAAATGATTATAGTTATAAAGATGATGCTGAAAAAGCATCTGATTCACGTTATCTCCACAGAGGAGCATTCCTGTGGGAACTCGCGGATAAGAGAAAAGATCTTTCTACTGTACAGGGACAATTGTTCCAGATGTTGAACCGATTGGAACAGATCCGAGGACAGGAAAATGTCTTTTCCCAGGAAGCAGAAGTATATACTTATGATGTTCACAATGACAGTATTTTAGGAATCCTCAGAGAGTATAAGGGAGAACGATTTATTGCACTGTTTAATTTCAGCGAAAGTGAACAGACTGCGTGGATGCAGGAAGAAGGCATTTTCAGAAATCTGGTGAATGGTGAAATTGTAGAAGTGAAAGATCCAGTTTTGAAGGGGTATGATTTTGTCTGGATGAAATATAAAGTGTAAAATATAGATAAATAGATTGAAAAACAGAAAGAAAAATTGTATAATTTTACCTATAACAACAAAGGAGGATCTTTGAAATGGATCGTTTGAAAGGTAAAGTGGCTATTATTACAGGAGGTAACTCAGGAGTTGGAGAAGCAACAGCAAAGATGTTCGCCAAAGAAGGCGCAACTGTTGTTATCACAGCGAGAAGAGAGGCTGCACTGGAGAAAGTAGCAGAAGAGATTAAGGCAGCAGGCGGAGAAGTTTATGCTGTCTCAACGGATATCTCAAAGAAAGGAGATCCGGAGAGACTGATGGATCTCGTGCTCGAGAAATATGGCAAGGTAGATATTCTTGTGAATAATGCAGGTATTCTTGAGGAAGGACTGAAACCAATTGATCGATTCTCAGACGAAGATCTTGATCGTATCGTAGAGACGAACGAAAAAGGAACTATGCGCTGCATGCGTGCCGCAGCACAGAAGATGCAGGCAGGAGCATCTATCGTGAATGTTGCTTCTATTGCAGGAGTGAAAGGATGTGGCGGAGCTGCTTATGTAGCGTCTAAAGCAGCAATCGTAGGTGTGACAAAGCATACAGCACTTCGTTTCCAGGCAACAGGCATCCGTTGTAATGCAATCTGCCCGGGAAATATCATTACACCAATGACATCAGGAACAAATCCGGCAGCACTGGACCCGGATATGATCGGTGCAATGTCAACACACAGTAATCTTAGAACACCATCTTGTACAGCAGAAGATGTAGCAAATGTAATCCTCTTCTTTGCAAGTGATGAATCAAAGGCAATTACAGGACAGGCAATCGTAACAGATTTCGGAGCTATGCTGTAAGGAAAATAAGATAGCAACTATTTAAAAAGGACAGAAAGGTTAACAAAGCGAAACCTTTCTGTCCTTTTTTGTATATAAATAAAAAAGAATGTTGCAAAATGAAACATAAAAGCGTATACTAAAAGAAAAAAAGCGGTGATTCTATGAAAACAAAATTTAACGAGTATTTGACGAAATTGCGTAAATTCAGAGGCTACACTCAGGCACAGATGGCAGAAAAGCTGGGAATTTCTAGATCGACTTATACCAATTATGAGAATGGAAACCGGACACCGGACTTTGAAGTACTGGGACGAATAAGTGAGGTGTTAGCCTGTTCCTTAGATGAATTATTTGGAAGAAAACCAACTTATGTTGCAAGTTGTGACGCGGTAAAGGAAGACAGCATTCTGTACAATGTATCTGGGATACAAGAGGAAAAACCTAAACTTGCAATAGGAGTACAGGACTTTCGCGATTTGCGTGAAAAACAAGCCTATTATGTGGACAAAACACAGTTTATTGAACAGTTTTTAGAATCCTGGTATCAGATTACATTAATTACAAGACCGAGAAGATTCGGTAAGACACTGAATATGTCAATGTTGGCAGAATTTCTTGACTGCACAAAAGATTCTTCCGATTTATTTTGTGGAACAAAGATTACAAAATCTGTCCACTACAAGGAGCTCAATCGATATCCTGTTGTATTTTTGTCTTTCCTTAACGTGAAAGCGGGGGATGCAGAATCTTTGTGTTATGCATTGAAAGATACTGTACGTGCGGAGTATGAGCGCTTTTATCAGATGGTTAATGATGGAAGACTGTCAGAATTCCAGGTGAAAGAATTCAATATGATTTATAATAGTTTATGTCAGGAAAGCATCGGAAAAGAAATAGAAAATCATGTAATTCGTTCAATTGCTGTTCTTTGTCAGGCACTGAGTACGTATTATGGAGAAAAAGTATTTTTGCTGTTAGATGAATATGATACTCCGTTTATGTCTGCAAATTCCGAAGGATATTATGATGAAGTAAGAGCCATGTTGAATCGTTTTCTGGCAACATCCCTGAAAGGAAACGATTATCTTCAAAAGGCAATTCTGACAGGAATTCAGAGAATTGCGAAGGAAAATATATTTTCGGGTCTCAATAATTTAGTTGTCTGCACAGTGCAGGACGAAGATTATGATGACTGTTTTGGTTTTACAGAGCAAGAAGTAAAAGAGTTGCTTACTTATTGTAAAGCAGAATTTTCAGATGAGCTGAAAAAGATGTACGATGGATATCATTTTGGCAGTACAGATGTATATAATCCATGGTCAATATCGTGTTATGCGGCAAGAAGAAGGATGGATTCTTATTGGGTTAATACAAGCGAAAACAGTATTTTGCGTAATGCACTTGAAGTACAGGGAAGGTCTTTTGAGAAAGAATATGAGACCTTGATCACAGAAGGCGAAGTAGAAGTGACAGTAGATTTTTCAATGGCTTATTATGAAAAAATGGACGAAGCAAATTTATGGGGACTTCTTGTAAATGCCGGGATTGTAACAATTACAAAAGAAATCGAAGAGGACTATTACCGGCTCCGGGTTCCTAACTTGGAAGTATGGAAAGTGTTCAAAGAATTAACAGCATGTCATCTGCAAATTGATGAGAGGCAGATGGAAAAGATGTTAAATGCTCTTAAAAGAAAGGATATGGAACGGTTTGCAGAAGAGTATCAGAGAGTTCTTTTGGAATTGCCATCTTATCATGATCTGAAAGATGAGAACAGTTACCATATGATGACGCTTGGAATGTGTGCATTTCTTAGAAAGGATTATGATATCAAAAGCAATCGGGAAACCGGAGAAGGCAGAAGTGATATCTGTCTTTATGCAAAACGTGACAGGTATCCAAATTTAATTTTGGAATTCAAGTATACCAAAGATGAAAAAGGCGATTTAGAAAAGCTTGCAGAAAAGGCATTGGAACAGATAAAAGAAAAACAATATGATGCAGAGATGACCGGAGAAGTGTGTTATGTTGGACTGGCACATTGTGGAAAAAAATCCTGTGTCAGATGGAGAAAAAACGGTTGACATCTATCAGACAAGCTTTTATACTAAGCATGTGAAGAAAACACGGGGAGCTTGTGTACCAGGCTGAGAGGAAGTTGAGAACTTCGACCCATAACCTGATTTGGATAATGCCAACGTAGGAATGTATAAAGTAGGACTTTAGAGAGATACATTTGTTGGTATCTCTCTTTTTTAATCAGACAAAATTGACAATTGAAGATCGGATAAGTTGAGATTGAGCGAGAGTTCATGAAGGGGTGCACCACCACGGGTACATTTCTTTCATGAACTCTTTTTTCAATTATCCGGAAAGGAGCAGTTATGATAACAGTAAATGGAAAGCAGATTCAGCTGACATCTGAAATGAGTGTTGCGGATTATCTGGAAGAGAACAATTATCAGATCAATAGAATCGCAGTTGAAATGAACGAAGAGATTCTTCCGAAATACAGCTATTCAGAGACAATGCTCAAAGACGGTGACCGTCTGGAGGTTGTGACATTTGTAGGAGGAGGCTGATATCAGATGGCATCAGAAAGAATATTAAGAAAAGAAGAAATCGAAGCAGCATTAAATGAGCGTCATTCGCCGGAAAAACAGAAGCTTTTGTCGGCTGGGCAGGTGACAATTGCAGGACTTGGCGGACTTGGTTCTAATGTAGCGTATTCACTTGCACGAATCGGAGTCGGACATCTGCATCTGATTGATTTCGATGTGGTGGATATCACGAATTTAAACCGGCAGCAGTATTTCATGGAACATATCGGAATGTATAAGACCGATGCGCTAAAGTCACTGCTTTTAAAGATCAATCCATATCTGGATATTCGCACAGATTGTGTGAAGGTGACGGAAGCAAATCTGAAAGAGCTGTTTGAGGATGCCCAGATTGTCTGTGAAGCTTTTGACAATCCGGAGGCAAAAGCAATGCTTGTAAATGGGATTCTGGAGCATTTCCCAGAGAAGAAACTTGTATCTGCAACCGGAATGGCAGGCTGTGAAAGCAGTAATACGATAAATACAAAGAAAATGATGAAGAACTTTTATTTGTGTGGAGATCGTGTGACAGAGCCGACTTATGGAAATGGATTGATGGCTCCAAGAGTTGCAATCTGTGCAGGGCATGAGGCAAATATGATCACACGCCTGCTTCTTGGAGAAGAAGATGTATAAAAGGGCATCTAATGAATAAAAAAGAAAGAAGGATTTAAGCTATGAATCAGAAAGATACATTTACACTTGGAGGAAAAGAATTTAGTTCACGTTTTATTCTTGGATCAGGAAAATTTTCACTTGATCTTGTAAAAGCATGTGTAGAAAAAGCAGGAGCGCAGATCATTACACTCGCGCTTCGCCGTGCAAATGAAGGAGGACTTGCGAATATTTTGGATTATATTCCGGAAAATGTAACACTTCTTCCGAATACATCAGGAGCAAGAAATGCAGAGGAAGCAGTTCGTATTGCAAGACTTTCCAGAGAAGTTGGTTGTGGTAACTTTGTAAAAATCGAAGTTGTCAGAGATTCCAAATATCTTCTCCCGGATAACTATGAGACGATCAAGGCAACAGAGATTCTTGCGAAAGAAGGATTTGTAGTTATGCCATATATGTATCCTGATCTGAATGCAGCGAGAGATCTGGTCAATGCAGGGGCTGCCTGTGTAATGCCACTTGGGGCACCGATTGGTTCTAATAAAGGACTTTGCACAAAAGATTTTATACAGATTTTGATTGATGAGATTAATCTGCCGATTATTGTAGACGCGGGAATCGGACGTCCGTCTCAGGCATGCGAGGCAATGGAAATGGGAGCGGCAGCTGTTATGGCGAATACAGCAATCGCAACAGCAGGAAATGTCGAGGAGATGGCCGAGGCATTCAAGAAAGCAATTGAAGCAGGAAGAAGTGCTTACCTTTCAGGTCTTGGAAGAACAATTGAACGTGGTGCAAGTGCATCTTCACCATTGACAGGATTTCTGGAAGACTAGGAGGCAGTTGAGATGAATGATACACATGTTAATAAAAGTATTTTAAGTGAAGAGATACTGGAAGATCAGAAGAAAAACAGAATCGATCATATGACTTATCTTCCGGGAATGGAGGATATTGGATCAGAAATCATGGATCAGGTGATCGAGGCAATGGAAGACTATGATTATAGCAAATATACCGCAGCAGATGTGAAAAATGCACTTGCACATTCCGAACGTACTCCGGAAGATTTTAAAGCATTGTTATCACCGGCAGCCCTTCCGTTTTTGGAAGAGATTGCCCAGGCAGCTCAGAAGGAGACAAGAAAACATTTTGGAAACAGTGTGTATATGTTTACACCAATCTATATAGCAAACTATTGTGAAAACTATTGTATTTATTGTGGATTTAACTGTCATAACAAGATTAACCGCGCACAGCTGAATGCAGAGGAGATTGAGAAAGAAATGGCAGCAATCGCAGAGACAGGATTACAGGAAATCCTGATTCTGACAGGGGAAAGCCGCAATAAATCTACAGTGGAGTATATCGGAGAGGCGTGCAAGATCGCGAGAAAGTATTTCAAAGTAATCGGTCTGGAAATCTATCCGGTCAATTCAGATGAATATGCTTATCTGCATGAGTGCGGAGCTGACTATGTGACCGTATTCCAAGAGACATATAATTCTGATAAATACGAGACGCTTCATCTGGCAGGACATAAAAGAATTTTCCCATACCGTGTCAATGCACAGGAAAGAGCAGTGAAAGGTGGTATGCGAGGAGTCGGATTCGGTGCGCTTTTAGGACTGGATGATTTTAGAAAAGATGCTTTTGCAACAGGATATCACGCATATCTGTTACAGAGAAAATATCCACACGCAGAAATCGCATTTTCCTGCCCAAGACTTCGTCCGATTATCAATAATGACAGAATCAATCCGATGGATGTTCATGAGCCACAGCTTCTGCAGGTTGTCTGTGCATACCGTCTGTTTATGCCATTTGCAAGCATTACAGTTTCAACAAGAGAGTGTGCGCGTGTCAGAGATAATCTTGTAAATATCGCGGCAACTAAGATTTCTGCAGGGGTAAGTACAGGAATTGGAAGCCATGTGGATGATATCGAGGATAAGGGTGATGACCAGTTTGAGATTTCAGATGAACGTTCGGTAGATGAGGTTTATGATGCATTATTGAAAAATAATCTCCAGCCGGTTATGAGTGATTATATTTATGTGTAAGATAAAATACAATTTATTGGAGACAGATTTGATAGTTATAGCTGTCAGTAACAGAAAACTTTCTGAGAGACCATTTTTGAAGCAGATTGAGCGAGTTTGTCAGGCGAAACCGCAGGCAATTATTCTGCGTGAAAAAGATCTGTCAGAAGAGGAATATCGGATTCTGTCAGAAGAAGTTCTGTCTGTTTGCAAGAAACATGAGATCCCGTGTATTCTGCATAAGTTCTGGAAAACAGCATTGGAACTGGAATGTACATCCGTACATCTGCCATTGCCGGAATTAAGGGAACTTCCCAAAGAGGTGAAAGAACAATTCCAAACAATCGGGACTTCCGTTCATTCAGTGGAAGATGCAAAGGAAGCAGAAAGACTTGGCGTGTCTTACATGACAGCAGGACATATTTATGTTACAGACTGTAAGAAAGGTCTGGCGCCGAGAGGACTTGAATTCTTAAAAGCAGTCTGTAGTACAGTGAATGTTCCGGTATATGCGATCGGTGGAATCAAGTTTGATGAAAAACAGTGGAAAGAATTGAAACAAAATGGTGCTTCCGGTGGCTGTATTATGTCCGGAATGATGGAACTGTAAACCGTGAGATATAATGAAATAGAATTGACGGAGCAATACAAATTAACTTGACCTGAACCGGGCTTTACGTAGTATAATAAATGCACTTGATTACGAGGATTTATGGAGTTGTAATTAGGTGCATTTTTTGTATGAAAAGAATTACAATTGATAGAAAAAATCAGAACATCAAGAAGGTAAAGGCAGGAGAAAAAGATGCAGGATGAATTACATAATAAATTAGCAGATTTAAAAGAGGACTTGAAAGAGCTGGGCAGTGTTGCAATTGCATTTTCCAGCGGTGTAGATTCTACATTTTTATTAAAGGTGGCACATGAGGTATTGGGAGATAATGTGATGGCAATCACGGTACAATCCGGCTCTTTTCCTAAGAGAGAATTAAATGAGGCAATTGAATTTTGCACAAAAGAAAAGATTCGTCATCAGATTTGTCAGGTGGATGAAATGAATATCGAAGGATTTGCTCAGAACCCACCGAACAGATGTTATTTGTGTAAGCATGCGCTGTTTGAAAGAATCGGAATGATTGCAAAGAAAAATGAAATTGCTTATGTTGCAGAAGGTTCTAATATAGATGATCATGGAGATTACAGACCGGGGCTTCAGGCTGTGGCAGAATTGGGCGTAAAAAGTCCACTGCGCGAGGCAGGACTTACAAAAGCAGAAATCCGGTTATTGTCAAAAGAAATGGGACTTTCAACCTGGGAAAAACCATCTTTTGCCTGCCTGGCTTCAAGGTTCGTATACGGAGAAACAATCAGCAAAGAGAAGCTGGGCATGGTGGAAAATGCAGAGCAGTTATTGCTTGAACATGGTTTCCGGCAATTCCGTGTCCGTATGCATGGAATGATGGCAAGGATTGAAGTGCTGCCGGAAGAGTTTTCAAAGTTACTTCAGGAAGAAATCCGTGAGGATATCGTAAAACAATTTAAGCAGTTCGGATTCACTTATGTTACAATGGATTTAACAGGGTACAGAATGGGAAGCATGAATGAGACTCTGGATAAGAAGAACTAGAATGAGGCGAAAAAGATGGAACAAAAGGAAATGATAGATCTTTTAAGACAGGTAGCATCCGGAACGATGGATGTAGAACAGGCAGCTTTGAAGTTAAAAGAAGAGCCTTTTGAAGACCTTGGTTTTGCCAAGATTGACCATCACAGAGCCATGCGCCAGGGTGTGGCAGAAGTGATTTACGGAGAAGGAAAGACACCGGAACAGATTTTCCGGATTGCAGAAGCAATGAAAGAAAAGGGACAGAAAGCAGTCCTGATCACAAGAATGAATAAGGAGTCAGCGGTTTATGTGGGAGAACGCCTGGAACTTCAATATGATGAAGTCAGCCGGATCGGGTTTATAGGCGAATCGCCAATAAAGGATGGGGATGGAAAAATAGTTGTGGCAACAGGTGGGACAAGCGATATCCCAGTTGCAGAAGAGGCTGCAAGAACAGCCGAGACACTTGGAAATGAAGTGGTCCGTTTATATGATGTAGGTGTCGCAGGAGTGCATCGCCTATTGGGGCATCTTGACGAATTAATGGAAGCGCGTGTCATCATTGCTGTGGCTGGAATGGAAGGTGCACTTGCAAGTGTGATTGGAGGCCTGGTGGATTGTCCGGTAATCGCAGTTCCGACAAGTGTTGGATATGGCGCATCTTTCGGTGGTGTATCAGCACTTCTTTCTATGTTGAATTCTTGTGCAAGCGGAGTGAGTGTTGTGAATATAGATAATGGATTTGGCGCGGGATTTCTTGCAAGCCGGATCAATCACATAGAGAGGAGAACGAAGGAATGAGGACATTATATTTGGACTGTGGGATGGGGGCAGCAGGAGATATGCTGACAGCTTCGTTATTGCAGTTGTTTTCAGAACCTGTAAAACAGGTGAAAAAGTTAAATGATCTGAAAATCCCAGGGGTAAAATATCAGTTGGTGGCGTGTACAAGAGGCGGAATCAGAGGATATCAGGTCCGCGTATTTGTGAAAGGACAGGAAGAAGAGAATCCTCATACGCAGACGGAAGAGCAGATAGGACATAAATCAGAAGAAACAGAGAAGCATACACAGGAACACGGACATCATTCAATGTCTCAGATTGTTCGTCTGATCAATCGGTTAGAAATTGAAGATCAGGTAAAACAGGACGCAGTTGCAGTCTATAAATTGATTGCAAAGGCAGAAGGGAAGGCGCATGGGCAGCGCATGGATGAAATCCATTTCCATGAGGTCGGGACGATGGATGCTGTGGCTGACGTTGTGGCTGTCTGCTATTTGCTGAATGAACTTCAGGTGGATCAGATTCTTGCATCACCGGTTCGTGTCGGATATGGTCAGGTGAAATGTGCACATGGCATTCTTCCGGTACCGGCTCCGGCAACAGCGTACCTGATGAAAGAAATTCCAATGTATGCAGGAGACTTGGAGGGAGAATTCTGTACACCGACAGGAGCGGCACTTCTGAAGCATTTTGTTAAAAAGTATGAACAGATGCCGGTTCTGCAAATGGAAGAAATCGGTTATGGCTTTGGAAAAAGAGAGTATGAAAGATTAAACTGTGTGCGCGCAATTCTTGGTGAGACAGAAGACAAGGTGGAAGAAGAAATTCTGGAACTGTGTTGTAATCTGGATGATATGACTCCAGAGGAAATCGGGTATGCGACAGATCTTCTGATCAAAGAAGGCGCGTTGGATGTTTACACATCCTCCATTCAGATGAAGAAAAATCGGCCGGGGATTCTGCTTACATGTATGTGCAGGGCGGAGCAGAAAGAGTATTTTCTACAGTTGATATTCAAACACACTTCAACACTTGGTGTCAGAGAGTATTTTTGCAGAAGATATGGACTTAAGCGGAAAATAGACGAAGTGCAGACAGAATATGGAACCGTTCATGTGAAGAGAGCATCCGGATATGGAGCAGTGAAAGAAAAACTCGAGTATGATGATGTTTCCAAAATTGCAGAAGAACATAGCTGGTCTGTAGCAGAGGCAAGAAATAGGATCTATGGAAAATTATAATTTTAATATACAGGAAGAATTAAAAAAGCTTCCGGGAAGGCCGGGAGTCTATCTGATGCATGATGAGACGGATCAGATTATCTATGTCGGAAAAGCAATCAGCCTGAAAAACCGTGTGCGGCAGTATTTTCAGAGCAGCAGGAATAAAGGGGTTAAGATCGAACAGATGGTAACACATATCCGCCGCTTTGAATATATTGTGACAGATTCGGAACTGGAAGCACTTGTTCTGGAATGTAATCTGATCAAGGAACATCGGCCAAAATATAATACGATGCTTATGGATGACAAAGCGTATCCATTTATAAAAGTAACAACCGGTGAAGCATATCCACGTATTATGCTGGCACGTCAGATGAAAAAAGATAAGGCACGTTATTTCGGCCCTTACACAAGCTCACAGGCGGTGAGGGATACGATCGATCTGATTCATAAGCTGTATCACATAAGAAGCTGCAATCGTTCGCTTCCAAAAGATATCGGAAAAGAACGCCCATGCCTGAATTATCACATTAAGCAGTGTGAAGCACCGTGTCAGGGATATATTTCCCAGGAAGAATATCGGAAATCCATCGATGAGGTAATCCGTTTTCTAAATGGAAATTTTGATATGATTTTAAAAGATCTGGAAGATAAGATGATGGCTGCTTCGGAAGCACTGGAATTTGAGAAAGCAATCGAATATAGAGAGTTATTAAATAGTGTGAAAAAGGTGGCTCAGAAACAGAAGATTACAGATTCCAGTGGGGAAGACAGAGATGTCATGGCGGTTGCATGTCAGGATGAAGATGCAGTTGTACAGGTCTTTTTTATCCGTGGCGGAAGATTGATCGGAAGAGATCATTTCTACCTGAGAATCAGCGAAGAGGATAAAAAATCTGAAATTCTTAACAGTTTTATCAAACAGTATTATGCCGGAACACCTTTTCTTCCGGGTGAGCTGATGCTGCCGGAAGAAATCGAAGAGCAGGAACTTCTTGAATCCTGGCTGAGTGCGAAGAAGGGACAGAAAGTAACAATCCGTGTGCCGAAGAAAGGTACAAAAGAAAAGCTGGTAGAACTGGCGGAAGAGAATGCGAGGATGGTTCTGTCCAAAGATAAAGAGCGGTTAAAGAGGGAAGAAGGCCGCACGATCGGTGCAGTGAAGGAGATAGCATCTTTACTGGGACTGGAACAGATCGTCCGTATGGAAGCATATGATATTTCTAATACAAATGGTTTCGAATCGGTAGGCTCTATGGTTGTCTATGAGAAAGGAAAACCAAAGCGAAATGATTACAGGAAGTTCAAAATCAAGAGCGTGAAAGGACCGGATGATTATGCGAGCATGAGAGAAGTTCTTACGCGTCGTTTTACACATGGATTAAAAGAACGTGAGGAGAATGCGGAAGTTGGGAAATTTACAACATTTCCGGATTTAATTCTGATGGATGGAGGACGTGGACAGGTAAATATTGCATTACAGGTGATTGATGAATTGAAACTCAACATTCCGGTATGCGGTATGGTGAAAGATGACAATCACAGAACAAGAGGATTATATTACAATAATGTGGAAATCCCAATTGACCGTAATTCGGAAGCATTTAAACTGATCACAAGAATTCAGGATGAAGCTCATCGGTTTGCAATTGAATTCCACAGACAACTGCGCGGTAAAGGGCAGGTGCATTCCGTTCTGGATGATATTGAAGGAATCGGTCCGGCCAGAAGAAAGGCATTGATGCGGCATTATCTGAGCCTGGATGCAATCCGGAGCGCAACAGTAGAAGAACTGGCGCAGCTTCCGTCAATGAATGAGAAGGCAGCGGAGTCTGTTTATCAATTCTTTCATGATTAAGGGTTTTATCAGAAAGAGAATCATGGTATACTTATGTACAGGCGATGGGACATGTAGGGAAATGTTGGATTTATGTGAGCAGTAAATATCATATATCTCTTGAGCTTATCGAGGCAGCATGTCTGAAACGAAAAGAGACACAGGAAAAGGAGATTACAAGATGAGTGGTGTGAAATTAACCGATATCGTTGAAAAGATGAATCTGAAAAATCTCACTCCGGAAGTAGATATCGCAGAACGTGAAGTTCTTGTTCCGGATGTGAACAGACCGGCACTTCAGCTGGCAGGATTTTTCGATCATTTTGATCTGAATCGTGTACAGATTATAGGGAATGTAGAGTGTGCCTATCTGGAGACTCTGGCAGAAGAGAAAAGAGTTGAGATTTATCAGAAACTTCTGGAACATAAAGTACCATGTATTATTTTCAGTAATGAACTTCAGCCGGATGAAAGCTTCATCGAGATTGCTCAGAAGAATGACATTCCGGTATTTGGCACATGTAAGAAGACATCCTCCTTTATGGGAGAACTGATCCGTTGGCTGAATGTAAAACTTGCTCCGTGCATTTCCATTCATGGAGTACTTGTTGATGTATATGGTGTCGGAGTTCTGATCATGGGAGAAAGTGGAATCGGTAAGAGTGAAGCAGCTCTTGAACTGATCAAGCGTGGACACCGTCTTGTGACGGATGATGTTGTTGAGATCCGCAAAGTCAGTGACGATACACTGGTTGGTTCTGCGCCGGATATCACAAGACATTTTATCGAGCTTCGTGGTATCGGAATCGTGGATGTAAAGTCTATGTTCGGTGTACAGAGCGTAAGAGAAACACAGAATATCGATCTGGTTATCACATTAGAAGACTGGAGCAGAGAGAAAGAATACGACAGACTTGGTCTGGAGGAGGAATATACAGAATTCCTTGGAAACAGAGTTGTCTGCCATAATATTCCGATCCGTCCGGGACGTAATCTGGCAATCATTGTAGAATCTGCTGCGGTTAACCACAGACAGAAACAGATGGGATATAATGCTGCACAGGAATTGTATAAACGTGTGCAGGAGAATCTTGCAAAGAGAAGAAAATAAAACAAAAGAGAAACAGAGGATGCGGTACAAATGTTACAGAGTACCGCATTCTCATGTGCAATATAAAAAGAAACGGAGATAGATTTATGAAATATTGTTTTGGTGTTGATATTGGTGGAACAACGGTTAAACTTGGTTTGTTCAGTGAGGCAGGAGCCATTGTAGAGAAATGGGAGATCGTGACAAGAACAGAGAATGAAGGATCAGCAATTCTTCCGGATATTGCAGAGGCGATCAATAGTAAATTAGAGCAGCATGGCATTGAGAAAGAACAGGTTCTTGGAATTGGTGTCGGTGTGCCGGCTCCTGTTACAGCAGATGGAATCGTCAACGGTTCAGCAAATCTTGGATGGAAATACAAGAATGCGAAGAAAGAACTGGAAGAACTGACAGGACTGAAAGCAGAATTTGGAAATGATGCGAATGTTGCCGCACTTGGCGAGATGTGGAAAGGCGGTGGCGTTGGTTACCGCAATATGATCATGGTCACACTTGGAACAGGTGTTGGCGGTGGCATTATCATCAATGGCAAGATCCTGACCGGAGAGAACGGGGCAGGTGGAGAAATCGGTCATATGTGTGTGAATCTGGAAGAGACAGATACTTGCGGATGTGGCGGACACGGATGCCTGGAGCAGTATGCATCAGCAACAGGTATCTCTCGTCTTGCAAGAAAGAAGATGGAGCATGAGACACGTGCAACAATCCTGACAAAGGAAGACCTTTCTGCAAAAGCTGTTTTCGATGCAGTCAAAGAAGGAGACGAAGTTGCGATTGAAGTTGCGACAGAGATGGGAAATTACTTAGGACATGCAATGGCAGATATGGCAGCAGTACTGGATCCGGCTGTATTTGTAATTGGTGGCGGAGTGTCCAAAGCAGGGGAAGTTCTGCTTTCATTTATCGAAAAACCATTTATGGAAAAAGCGTTCTTTGCAAATAAGAATGTGAAGTTCAAGCTTGCTACTCTTGGAAATGATGCAGGAATCTGCGGAGCAGCTAAGCTGGTACTTGAGGATTGATAAAAGTATAACAAGTGCAGAATAAATAGTAGAAAGAAAAAAGAGGAGATTTTTACAGATGTTGGATATCTGTGAAAACCCCTCTTTTTTCTTTGGGAAATCTATTATGCAAGCACTTTTTTGAAACTAACTTTAAAGTATATGGTTTCTGCAATCGCTGTGAGTCCCCAGGAGAAGATGTACAGCAGATACAGAGATGGAATTGTATGGAAGTAAGCAAATACCGTATAGATCCATATAATACGAAATACACAGGATCCCATGATTACAATAAATGTAGGAGCAATGCTCTTGCCGATTCCTCTGGAAGATGCAATCGCACAGTCCATAAAGGCGCTGAATGCATAGGAGAATCCCATAATCCTAATTCTATGCATGCCAGCTGCGATAACGGCCGGCTCCGTAGCAAACAGAGACAAGAATGGTCGTCCGAAGAAGAAGAGTGATCCACCGAGAAGCAGGCCCGCACTGAAAGAATAAGTAAGTGTTACGAGATAGCATTTTTTCATTCTTTCTTTATTCCCGGCTCCCCAGTTCTGGCTCATGAAACTGGAACAGGCCACATAGAAGGCAAACATAACATTGTAAATCAGATTGTCTGCATTCGCAGCGGCAGCATTTCCGGAAACCATGATCGCATCAAAGGAGTTGACTCCGGATTGAACAAAAAGGTTTGCAATCGCGAAAATCGCATTCTGAAGACCGGATGGAACACCGAGATAAAGAACTCCTTTTCCATAAATGTTATGATAACGCAGATTGCGCAGACGAACTTTACATTCATCATCGCGTCGCATCAGATGGATCAGGATCAATCCTCCTGAAATGTACTGTGCGATTGCACTGGCAGTAGCAACTCCGACAGCAGCCATATGGAATACGATAACAAAGATCAGATTCAATAGGACATTAAGTATTCCGGCAAATGCAAGATAATACATCGGACGCTTTGTATCCCCACGGGCGCTTAGGACACCGTTGCCGAAATTATAAACTGCCGTGGCAGGCATGCCAAGTGCAAAAACTTTCATGTAGAGAACAGCCTGATCGAGCAGTTCGGGCTTTGTATTCATCATGGAAAGCATTGGTCCTGCAAAAAGCAGACAGATCAGACAGACAAAAATACCTGCTGCTGCACAGATAATGAGTGCAGAGTGAATGGTTTCTTTTGTAGCTTTCTTATCACCGGCACCGAGTTTATTGGCAACCTGGACGTTGACACCACTTCCGAGCCCGATCAGAAGTCCCGTGAACAGTGTGACAAGTGTAGTTGTCGAGCCGACAGAACCAAGTGCTTTGTAATCTGCAAAATGTCCGACAACAGCGACATCACTTAAGTTGAACATCACTTCCAAAATCTGGGAAAACATAAGAGGAACACTGAAGAAAAACATGTTTTTCCAAAGAGATCCCTGAGTCATTTCAATTGTTCGCTTTCGTCTTTTCGCTATTTCATTACTCATTCCCTAATCCCCCTTTAGCAGATAAAATAATGAAAGAAAACAGATAAAATCACAAAAAAAACATCACTTCCAAAAGAAAGCAATGAAAAGTTAAAATCCGATGATTCTTATATACAGTGTAGCATGAAAAGTGCGGGGAAACAACAGGAAAAACAATAATTTTTTTCCAATGATTCTTTTATTTTTTCAGATGAATTTAAGTCTTGAAAATAAATTTTTACGACAAAAAGATTAAAATAAATCAAGAAAAAGATTAAAATAGACTCTTGATTTCTGATTTCAGAGGACTATAATGTCAGAGTAAACAAAATACAGTTCACCAAAATTCGTTGATGAGAACAAAACCGTATCCGTCATTATTTTCAGAGAGTCTGTGGCTGGTGTGAACAGACAATAACCGGGTAAGGATATCCTCTCTAAGAAGCGGGCTGAAAGCAGATGAACATGTTGCAAGTAAACCTCGCCGGGATCCACCGTTATATGGATAGCATATGTTGGTATGTGAAGTGTCGCAGAATTAATTTTTGCGGAATTAGGGTGGTAACGCGGATTATATTCGTCCCTTTTCAGATTGAGTTCTGGAAAGGGACTTTTTTCTTTGAATATATCTCAAGAAGAATACAAATTTTAGGTGAACAAGAATCCTAAGGAGGTATTGTAATGAAAGCATTACAAAAAGTCAGCAAATTTTTATCAGATTATACTTCAGTGGTTGTTATTGCCATTGCAGTAGTGACATTCTTTGTCCCGACAATGATGGGATGGGTTAACAACGCTTTGTTTGTCGATCCGGTATCCAATAAATTTACCTGTCAGTCTATTATTATCGGAGTGATCATGTTTAGTATGGGTCTGACATTAACAACAGAGGATTTTAAGATTCTGGCGCAGAGACCGTTTGATATTTGCATCGGAGCAATCGCTCAGTATCTGATTATGCCATTCCTTGCATTTGCACTGACAAAGGCATTGAATCTTCCGGATGGAATCGCATTAGGACTGATTCTTGTCGGATGTTGTCCGGGTGGTGTGTCATCCAATATTATGTCTTATCTGTGTGGAGGAGACGTAGCATTTTCCGTAGGAATGACAACAGTTTCAACACTGCTCTCACCAGTTATGACACCACTTATGGTTTCACTGCTGGCAAGTGGTACACATATTTCAATCAAAGGATTACCTATGTTTGTATCCATTATTGAAACAGTTATCTTCCCGGTAGCAGTAGGATTCTTACTCAACTATCTGTTAGGAAAAAATAAAACATTCAAAGAATTTCAGAAAATTATGCCAGGTATCGCAGTGCTTGGACTTGCATGTGTTGTCGGCGGTGTAGTATCTTCACAGGGAAGCAAATTCTTTGAGTCAGGTGTTGTAATCTTCGTGGCAGTATTTCTTCATAATGGACTTGGATATCTGCTTGGATACGGAGCTGGTAAACTCACAGGAATGAATACAGCGAAGAAGAGAACAATCTCGATCGAGGTAGGTATGCAGAATGCAGGACTTGCAACAAACCTTGCAACAACAACAGCACAGTTTGCATCCACACCGGAGTCAGCAATCATCTGTGCAGTATCTTGTACATGGCATTCTATTTCAGGAACACTCCTTGCAGGAATGTTTGCATATTATGATAAATTCAAAGAGGACAGAGAATCCAAGAGTGTGAATACAAAAGAAGAAGCAGTATGATGTGTTCGAGGATTGCGGGAATTGCATAGCAATGGAGCAATCCGGTTACATTAGTGAGTGGCAAAATTTACTTTTGACACTCACATCACCGTATACAAAATAATG
>OLGZ01000939.1_pt1 | contig 19420 bp, 14 predicted proteins | sample 1605981 | NCBI WGS metagenome assembly OLGZ01 (sample SAMN03283291) | human gut metagenome | biome: human-associated habitat; material: feces | host: Homo sapiens | place: Peru | collected 2012 | reverse complement strand
CTAAATTATTAATACAAGTATTCATAATAAGGTTGTGATTTGCTCGAAATTTCCTACCTTTGTGGTAGAATCAACAACTTGTTGGATTTGACCGATGATGAAAAGGTGTTGTGATTTGCTCGAAATTTCCTACCTTTGTGGTAGAATCAACAACTGCTATCCATCGTTAGCTGAATGGATCTGGGTTGTGATTTGCTCGAAATTTCCTACCTTTGTGGTAGAATCAACAACATCATACCTTTCAAACCAAAGAACATGAAGTTGTGATTTGCTCGAAATTTCCTACCTTTGTGGTAGAATCAACAACATAGTTTGTGTAAAATACTGTATTACAGTAGGTTATATGGATTATTAGAAAAATAAAAAATGTTGTTGAGAAAGAAGAATTCTGTATGAGTTGACGGAATTCTTCTTTTCTGTTTTAGAGGTTTCTGAACTTATTTGATGACGAGAAAGTCATTTGTGTGAGTTAATTTGTGTGTAATGCGGATAAACTTTTATAAAAGTTCAGAATAGTTCAAGCTGCTGTCCTGGAGCATTTGGAGGTAGAGGTTTCTTACCATAAAACAAGTCGATGTTTCCGAATTGTTTGTCAGTAATGCACATTATGCCCACCTTTCCATATTCGGGGAGAAATGACTTTACGCGTTTTATATGCACCTCAGCGTTTTCCATACTTGCGCAGTGGCGCACATATATGGAAAACTGAAACATGGTGAAACCGTCGCACTGAAGCCGCTTGCGGAACAGCATATATTCCTTCTTGTCCTTCTTGGTTTCAGTGGGAAGGTCAAAAAATACAAGAATCCACATAATACGATATTCGCTAAAACGGTCCATAACTATTTTTTCTTCTTGTCAGACATCAAGACGTATAGGATATGCTATGCGTCTCAATTCGCCAGTGAAACATTTGTAGAGAGAAGCCGTGGTTTGCGTCACGGCAACCATCAGTGGGCTTCGTTTCCCGTTTATCACCACATCTATGGTGGGGATGCCGAGCAGACGGAACTTGACCTCCTTTGAAAGTTGCAGATCAGCGCGTCCAAATTCCTTGATTATGGAAATGACGAGTTCGTCAACATACGGGCGGTATGGTTCCATTATGTCGTCGGCAAGGCAATAGGCGTTATACCTGTTGTGATGGTGGATGCCGAGTGTTGGCAGCATGCCGCTCGACACTAATGCTCGAGCCACGACAGCTCTGAGAATGGCATAACCATAGTTTAGGATATTGTTGGGAGGCATACCGTTTCTGTCGCGAGTGAAGTCGCTGAGATATGGAATGTTGCTGAAAATATTCTTCCAATAATATGCAGCTGCCCTACCTTCGGCGTTTTCGGGGTCGCCGCTTCTGACATCAGCCGAGAGTCTTTCGAGAACCTTTGTGGGAACACCGGTGTATAGGGATAATACAGCAGCCTGATTGTCAATCTTGGCCTTTATGGTCTGTTGCCACAACTGTTTGCGCAGCGGCAGCGAGGAATCCAGTTGGTCACGGAAGCGCTCGTTTTGTGTAGAATTGCCATAAAGCGGCAGCATCAATCCAACAGGCATGCTATGGCTGTCGCATGTTATCACGGCACAGTTGTTTTCGAGCAATGCTTCAAGCAGTCCCTGGGTGATGGTTATGCGCTTGTTGTCGAGAATTACAATACCTATATCCTCAATAGGCTTGGTCACTTCCGACTCCTGCTTCATACGCTCCGGAAGGTCTGGATTGCTTTCCACTTCAGGCAATTTTATAACCATTTGTCCCATGCGAAGCGATAGATAGGCAGGATTTCCGAAATAAAGTGTTTTCTTGATCATAGGCATAGTCTTTTAAGTTGTAAAACAAAAAGCCGAATGGTTTATCGTTTTTTTTTGATAAACTATTCGGCTGTTATTATTAACGCAATGTTATTTCTCCTATACGGTTTATTGATATAGGTATGCAGATTTCTTTAATCATTTCGCCGGACAAAGCACGTTCTTGTTTGTTTGATGCTGAAAACTCATATTTGTCAATGATGGTTGAAGCAACTTCAGATTTGATAAAGAATGCTTGTTTTTTGTTGGCTGATACCATTTTATATATCCGCTCCTTGTCTAAAGGTTCACGGAGCTTTCCTGCTTTTCTTTCCTCTTCTGTCGGTACATACACCAAATCATTTGGCGAAAGCACATATTTAGGCTTTGCTCCATTTTCGTTTTCTGGTGCAGGCGATAGTCCTCGTTTCTCTCTGTCGATGACGACATTCAGCGGTATCGTGTCGTAGGTTCTCGTGATAACGATATCTCCTGTATTTTTGTCTATCCTTTCTTCTGCATAGATGGCAAAGAACAGCTTTGTACCCTTGGCAGCCTCTACGTATTTCTTTTTTTTGCTTCCTTGTTGCCCCACGGCGAATTTCTCCGCCTTTTCGTATACACGCACCTTGAATATAGGTTGATGGAATTTACCATCGTTGAGCTCAATGATGTTGCGGTTCATCTCATCGATGCCGTCTGGCGAAAAGGCTGTTTTCGCCTTGCCGTCGTGTGCAGACAGATGGTTTAGCAGAATTTTCTGGATTGCAGAATCTGCCACTTGTGTCTGAATCTTCTTCTTGTCGAAAGAAATATCGATAACTTTCCTTTGGGCGAAGAAACGTTCTTTGGTTTCCTTAGTGAAGAAATGAATACTAATTTTCTTAGTATTTACGTCACTCCATACATCTTTGTTTTCATCAAAATACAGCTTAATCTTTTTCTCGTTGTATTGCAACGCCATAAGTTCAAGAATCTTCTCTCGCAATTCTTTGGCGGCAATATCCTTCGGGCGCTTCATCGCTTCTTTCAATGAAACATTCTTTATGCGTCTAAGGTTTATTTCGCCATGTGGCATATCTGTGTGCATGGGCTTTCGTATAGCCCACGAGTCGCCCTTGGTCTGAGGTGAGAACACCTTCTTGCCATCCTTGAAATGCTGGTAATAGTTGGTGGTCTTGTTGATGACACGCAGATTTTGCTTGAAGCTTACCACTATGTCTCTCAGGGTGCGTTCCACGTCTGCGGTAAATCCCTCCCAAGGCTTCTTGAATTCCTTTGCCACAGGAATCTGTTTGCGTATGCCGTCTTTTTCGATTTCTACGGACTCGTATCGGCGGAGTTTCTTTGAAAGCTGAATTCTATTGGCATTGTTCTTCGACATTGCGGCCTCGTTGTTCAGCAGGTTCACATGGTCGCGTGTGGTGCATGCTATGACGATGGCGTCCATCGCATGATGGCGGTGGTCGATGCGCTTCTTGTTGAATCCCTTCTGCAGTTCAAGAGGCATATCGGGGACTTCGTGACCCTCTTTGTTTGAAGTGGTAAATTTGTCAGTTTCCGTCAGCTCATTCAGTCTTCTGAAACGAGGCAGGATGATATGGTTCCACACGTCGTTTATGCCCCAGTCCTTTTTCAGCCTGTCTGTGATGCTGCCGTTGCAGCTGATAACGTTTTTAGAGGTAGCCTCTTCCTCTCCTTCCTCCCGCACGATGTTGGAGAGAAGAGAAATGATGAGCTTGCTTATATATCTGCTGTCGTTCAGCTGTCTGTTTATGAATTCATCAGGAATGTCGTCCATGAGGAGCTTGCGCATCTTCGCTTTGTTGTTCTTGTATTGAGATTCCACATGGCGCACGTATTCCTCTGGAGAGAGGATTTCCACGGTGCCTCCCATGCTGAGCAATACCTTTTCGCCCTTGTGCTGCTTGATGAATTCATATCCAAGCATACGATCCTTCAGCTTGTTCACCTCAGCTTCGCAGATTACTTTATTCGATAAAGAGTCGTCGAAATAGCGCGACTGTGGTATCACGTGCTCTATCTCGTATGCAGGAGTGAAGAGCTTGGCTAGTGGAATCATCTGTCCGGTATATGGTGAACGGTAGTTCTGCTCAAGCCATAGGATATAGCGTTTTACTTCAGACGCCGTAGGCTGTTTCTTGACATCTACTTGCGACAGCCGGCTCATGATGTCGGAAATCTCGTCGTCTATTTCGCTGCTGGCATTGCTGATTGCGCCATCCTCGTATATCCTCAAGAGTTCCTGCTGACTTGGCGAATAAGAACGCACGTTCTCTATTCCGAATTCTGGATTCATGAATTCGGTGAGAAGAAGTTTGGCACGCATGTTTGCATTTTCGTTCTCGAGCATACGGCGGTTCATCTTGCTACGTTTGTCGGCAGGATTCTTCATCTCGCGTCCCAACTCCACATGGATTTCGCTTATCTCGCCATATTTCTTCCATATATCACGTACTGTTCGCAAGGTTTCAGTGACAACCTGCTCCACTATAGGGTTGCGGAGAGAGTGCTGCTTGAAGTCGCTTAGGTATTTGTCGATGTCTTCAGGAGAAGACCATTTGCCGGAGTCTGCCCTTTCGCTGTGGCGATCGTAAACGATGTAGCATGCAAGCCAAAGTGGGAGTCCTTGGAATTGAGATGCAGAAGTGAGAGACATCGCCTTTTCTCTAACGCGGTTTCGTATGTTCTCGTCATATTCTCCGTCAATTATTTTGCTGATACGTGCCTTGGTAGCCTGGGCAATGTTGTCATAGTTCCAGTATTTGCCCAACCGCATCAGTGGCAGCAGCTTCTTCAATGCCTTAGCTGAGTATGCTCCATATTCTTTCTTGTATGGCTCTATGTCGGCAAGGGCTTCTGTAAAAGCGTCGTCAAGTCCGTTTTTCGCAGCGAAACGGGCAAGTGCTTTTCTTAATTCGCCTTTGTCTTCAACAGAATAAAGAATGTGCCATAATGATTCTTCATTGCCGTTGCTTGACAGAAAATCGGCAGAACTCCCAGCCCTGTTCAGTTTAGCCAGTATTTTTCCTCTTGTCACATTGCAGGGATAACTTTTGTCTTCTACATAGTTCCATCTGTATGGATATACGCTGTCTTTGCCCTTGGGCTTCTTCATGTTGAAGAATTCTTTGAGCAATACGTCCTGCTTTATTTCCGTTTTGTCGTTGAGATAATCAAAAAGTGCTTCTCGCCTGTCATCCGTAGGCAGAAACTCATCTGTGACATCAACGTCAAGTTTCACTTTGTCGCCGACCTGCTTCTGGCGTTGGTAGATACGGAGGTTTGATATGAACTGCCATAGTCTGAATTCCTGATATAGCGGATGCGACTTTGCTATGCACTTCACAGGTGCTTTGTGTTCCTCGCCATCTTTTGTGTATGCCAGACTCTCGTATGGACAATTGTCTATCAAGGATTTCTTGCTTTTCAGAGGTCTTTGATAGAATATGATGTTGTCTACGAAGAGATAGGTAAAATCATTTCTTGTGGATATGGAGTTGCGATAGGCTTCGTTGCTCTGGTATAACTCTTTTATGCATTTTTCGTATAGCGCAGAGTCGGAAAGTTGCGGGATGAAGCGCTTTTGGAACTCCAATATCTTTTGCAGCTCGTTTTTGTAGTATTTGCGTTCTACTACTCTCACGAGTTTTCCCTTGATTTTCTGTTTCGGATTGTGAAGCAGCGCATTGTAGATGTATTCTCCGACAGTCATGCCGGATTCGTCGATATCCTTCTCCGCTTTCTTTTTCTGTAGATTCCAGTCGTTTTCGTTTGGCATTCTGAAAGACATCTTGACGTTTCCCTCCTTGTCTTTCTTTGGATTTCCGTCTTTGTCGAATTGGGTGGTGACGATGAATTCTTTTGTCTTGCCAATCCAGTCAGGCTTTGTTTCGGCAGGGCGATGATATACCATGCCGTTTTCAAGCACGATGTCAAACCATGTGCTTTTGCCTTTCTTCTCACCTGTGTCTATTACGTCAACGACCTTCTGCGCAAGATATTCTTCACTTTTGCTGTCGTCGGCTTCACCTTCTTCTTCGCCGCGAAGCTGATAATAGCCTCATTTCTGATTGAAATTGAGTATTAGCCATGCCAGTTCGAATGGTGTGATGGCTTCTCTCATTGCTTTCTTCCTGAGATAATACAATGTCCAGTCGTATGGCACTTTCATTCCTCTTTTTAGAAGTTCCGGTTGGACAGAACGGAACTCTTCTATCATTTCATTGAATGAATCAGCAAAGAGAAAGTGCATTTTCCCTTCGTCATCTTTCCTCCATGCTATCTTGGGCTCCTCGTCTGCATCTTTGAACTTTCCATATCTTGTGAGTGCGTTTGAGAAGTGCTGTGGTAGAAATCCCATAATGTCGAGTACTCTGAACAGTCGCTCACGGCGCAGCAGACAGCGTTCGCGTAGTCGGCGAACGCCTCTGTATTGCGTACGGTCTTTAGTTTGTGATATGGTGTTCCCCCTTGCAAAATCACCAAGTACAGCTGCGTCCATAGGGATGATTCTGCTTCCAGCTCCGAGAATAAGCTTCTGGGAGTCATTGTTCTCATTATGTTTTTCTTGGATTACAGACCATCCGATACTGTTGGTTCCAAGATCGAGTCCTAAGATGTTCTTCATATATAAATATGTTTGATGTCATTGATAATGTGTCTTCACGCATACAAATGTATGATTTATTATGCAGAATGCCAATTTTTATCAGGAATATTTTGGTTTTTCGTTTCTTATATCTATATTTGCATCATTATTTCGAGCAAATCACAATAAGGATTATTCCGTTGTGAAAACATTAGGTTGGCCCATCGTCCTTCAACGGTGGGCATTTTTAATGTGATTACCGAAGATTGGAATATGGTTTTGGAGGTGTTTGCTACAGGAAGTGAACTTGAAGACTATTAAGAGTTATAGCAACAAATTTATCTATGGGCAATCGTAGATTCTGTATAAAACAAGCCCCATACTTTTGCCTTAATTGCAAAAGTATGGGGCTTGTTCTTATTTTAAGTGGTATTACTTAACCTCTATATTCCTCATCACCTTAGCCTCCTGTTCAGGAGTAGTCTTTGGAATGGTGATTGTAAGGATGCCGTTGGCAACGCTGGCACTAATCTTGTCGCGGTCTACATCATCCGGCAGAGTGTAGCTCTGCTCGTAGTTGCCATAGGCAAACTCGCGGCGTAGGTAGTGTATGTGGCGAGACTTGTGGTTGTCCCTGTTCTCCTCCTTGTGTTCCATCTTGTTCTCGATGGCAACATGAAGAAGTCCCTCGTTGGTAACGTTAATGCGCACCCATTCCTTTTCCAGTCCAGGAACTGCCATTTCCATAATATAATCTTCGGCTGATTCCTTCACGTTGAGTGCCGGAGTCGTAGTGTTGCGTTGCGGCATCTGCTCTGTGCCGGAAAGTGAGTCATCAAAGAAATTGTCTAACCAATTAGAATAGTTGTTTCTGCGAATCATCAACATAGTGAATACCTCCAAATTTTATTTTTCTCGTCCTCCCTTCACCATGTGGATCCGTCGGGACTTCTGATTGTTGTTTTATGTTTTTTTTCTTGCCTCAAGCTTCAATGCTTTCGGCTTTCATTAAGGCATATCGCAACATGTGTGCCAATGGCCTTGCAATGGTTTGTGTCTGACAATTTGTACGTTTTACGACTCGTAAATATGAAAAAATGTCAGAATAGTGTCATGGTATTGAAAGGTTTTTCCTTATTTTATACATATTTAATCTGTCTTTTTGTTTCGTGTTATTCTGTTTTTTCATACTTTTGCATCTATAGAACCATATATAAAATACAATGACTATGGAGAATAAAGAAAAGATTGCAGGAAAACTTCCTTCTGAATGTAGCACGATTATCGTGGGGGAGGAACAGAGTGCGGACGGTGCGAGATATTTGTGCCGCTCAAGTGATTTCGACGCTTTGATGGCTATCAATGTGGAGATACACAGGGATACCGACGACGGACCGGAGGAGTTCGTGGCGAAGGATAGTAAGTTCCGTTGTCCGCTGCCGAAGAAAGCCCTCGGTTATACCGGTTTGCCGGACTATACATATCCGGGAGAGTGGGGCAGCGCCGGATATAACACAGCCGGAGTGGGAATGAGTTCCACAGAGACTATCTTCAGCAGCGGGAAAGCTCTTGAGGCAGACCCGTATGTGGAGGACGGACTGGCGGAGAACTGTACCTACAATATCGTTTTGCCTTATGTGCATACAGCACGTGAGGGTGTGGAGAGACTGGGAGCGCTGATTGAGAAATACGGGTCGGCGGAAGGTTTCGGCATCGGTTTTATTGATGCCAAGGAGACATGGTATCTGGAGAATGCCGGAGGACACAGATGGCTGGCGTGCCGGATGCCGAAGGACAAGTATTTCGTGACCGGAAACCAGAGCCGCTACCGCGAGTATAACCCCGACGACAAAGAGAATTTCCTGGCATCGGCAGACTTGATAGAGTTTGCCAAGAAGAACGGGTTGTACAATCCTGCCGACGGCGAATTTGATTTCCACGAGGCTTATTCGAGAGACGAGAAGCTCGACACTACATATAATTATCCGCGTGTATGGGGACTGCAACAGATGTTCTCGCCGGCAATAAAGAATGATGTGGAGAAAAACACTTTCCCCGTGTTTGCCGAGGCTGAAAGGAAAATATCCCTTGCAGACCTGCGCAAGGCTTTCCGCTTCCACTATGACAATACCGACCACGACCCTTACCTCCACTCCAACGGCAAGGAGCCATACCGCCCCGTGAGTATCTTCCGAACCACGCAGACGCATATCATGCAGGTGCGTCCGGAGCTGCCGGCGGCTATCGGCGAAGTGACCTACGTGGCGTTTGGCATGGCAGACCTGAGCGTGTTCATCCCGTTCTATCAGGGTGCGACAGAGACGGACGAGAGGTATACATATCGCGCCAACGGCGAAAGCGATGACTATTCCGCATATTGGACCTTCCGCAAGATTGCCGCCCTGGGTATGACCGACTACAACTATTTTGCCCCGATAATAAAGAAGGCGTATCTTGAGCTTGAGGCGGAGTTTGACGAGACGCAGCGGAAGATAGAGAAGGAATATCTCGCCACATACAAGGATGCTCCCGACAACGCCGTTGAGGCTCTCACGGCTGCCGCCATCGCCATGCAGAAGCGTGCATACGACTTCAGCAAGCAGCTGCTCAACACTCTCTTCACCCATCTTACGAAGAAGGTGCAGGAGGAATACCTATTTCATGGGGCATAAAGATTTGGTGTTGGTGAATGCTCTTCGGGAAGAATAAGGAACATAGAAGAAGATTCTTATAGTTTGACATTATTTTACCATATATGGAGCACAGATAAGATATAAAGCTGTAATTTTGCAAGCAGATAAATAGAAAACGATAAGAAGATTATGGAAACAGGACAGAGACTTCCGGAAATTCTTGGTAAAGACCAAGATGGCAAACAATGGACCTTGACAGACGTGAAAGGCCGCAAACTTGTACTTTATATCTATCCGCGCGACTCTACTCCGGGATGCACCAACGAGGCTTGTAATCTGCGCGATAACTATGAGCGTTTTATGGCTGAGGGGTATACCGTAATCGGAGTGAGCACACAGGACGAGAAATCACACAAGAAATTCATAGAGAAGAATTCCTTGCCCTTCCCGCTCATTTGCGACACGGAGAAAAAACTCGTCACAGCACTCGGAGTATATGGTGAGAAGAAAATGTACGGCAAGGTTACCATGGGCGTGTTTCGCACAACCTTCATCGCCGACGAGAATGGTATCGTTACTCGTATCATAGGTCCGAAGGAAATAAAGGTGAAGGAGCATGCGGCACAGATTCTTGGGGATTAAACAACTGGCGGTTGCACGTTTTGCATAAACAAACAGCTTGTTAGTCGTTATATGACAACGCTAAACATACAATACTACAATTCGCCTTGCGGAGAAATCGTGCTTGCATCCACAGAGGATTGTCTCTGTCTGTGTGACTGGTACGGACATCCGGGTGCCGAACGCAACATGCGCCGGCTGCAACGTGGCTTCAAAGCAGAATTTCATGAAGCTGCGTCGGATATACTTATGCATACAAAAGCGGAACTTGACGAATATTTCGGTGGCAGACGCCGGACTTTCGACATTCCGCTTTTTACCGTTGGTACCGACTTCCAGAAGAGCGTATGGCAGGCCTTGCTTGAGATTCCCTATGGCGAGACACGCAGCTACATGCAGATAGCTGAGCGTATCGGAAACCCCAAAGGGGTGAGAGCTGTGGCGCAGGCTGTGGGAGCCAACGGCATAAGCATACTCATACCGTGTCATAGAGTAATTGGGGCAGACGGCACTCTTACGGGTTTTGCCGGAGGACTGGATGCCAAAAGAAAACTGCTTGAGGCGGAAGGGGTTTGTTTCCCTACCAAGGTGCCACACCATTCTTCCCAGCACTATGGCTAAAATTATGGTGCAAAGGTACGAACAAATGAAAATGCTACAATGGTATAAACGCGGAGCCGCTTACAACTTATCAGCAAAATAAAATTTTTCGGGAAAATATCTGTTATTCTGTCATTCGCTTTTTATAACCATCTATAGTTTAATAACATACAGTAGCTGACAAAAGTTTTACTTAAAGTATAATCTGTCATTTTCCGTCAGACCACGATGCCACCTAATCACATAACTCTCAGACACTCAGCACTATAGATAGTCCGACGCCCATCAGCCAAGCGTATCAAGCATTCACCACATAGAGAAAAGTAGTCACGAAAATGCGCGAATCAGGCATCAAAACACGCAAAATAGAATCGTAAACAAGGGAGATAGGAATCGTAAACAAGGGAGATAGGAATCGTAAACAAGGGAGATGGGCATCGTAAACAAGGGAGATAGGCATCGTAAACAAGGGAGATAGGCATGATAACCCCATGGTTTTTAACCAATAAGTAGCATCCTTATTACCCCTAAGTCCTATTCTAATTACTCAAAAGTTGCCACCCTATATTTGCAAACAACGAACAACAGCAGACCAATTCAGCTTAAAGCCCAACTAATGACAGATTAGTGACAGATATTGTAAATATAAACAAATCTGTCACTCTGCTATATTCTTATAAACCAAACAGTTACGTCAAATTATGACAGAATGACAAATTATTTCACAAAAAACATTTTTTACAAGACAAAAAAATCTTATTATTGAAATATACAATGCTCCGAATATGTCGCATCGGCTTTTTCCGTCTTGACGAAAACATGGTCGAAATCCACGTTGACAGTCTTGTCGGATTTGAACAGTCCCATCTTCATGTTGAGTTTCATCAGAAGGTCATTGAGTCTTGGGGTGGTGTTGAATCTGAACACATTGCCCGACTGAACGTCACTGTATCACAGTTTTCATTTTTTTTATCAGATTATGATATGATTCTGATTTAAATGGTGAATTTGTGGAGTGGGGTGGATTGTGGTGGAGTGGTTGGAAAAGTGAAACGGGAAGTCCTCTGTGTGTATGTGGACTTCCCGTTTTCTTGTTTTGATTGTATAATGTTTATGTGAGTCTTATCCCAGGTATTTGATGAGGATTTTGGCGTTGCCGCTGTCTCTCAGCTTTGCAATGCTCTTTTCGCGAATCTGACGTACGCGCTCGCGTGTCAGTCCGAGCTGGTCTCCGATTTCCTCAAGTCCCTTCTCCTGACATCCTATACCAAAGCATTCACGGATGATGGTTATCTCTCTGTCCTTGAGTACTTTGCTGAGTACGGAATTGAGTTCCAACGCCATTGACTCGTGGTCTACCACTCTGTCGGTTCGGCTGTCTTCTCCGCTTGGCATAACGTCGAGCATACAGTTGTCTTCTCCGTCCTGGAATGGCGCGTCGATGCTTACGTGGTGTCCGTCGGCAGCGAGCGACTGTCCGATTTTCTCTTCGTCAATCTTTGTTGCTTCGGAGAGTTCTGATACGGACGGGTGGCGTTGGTTTTCCTGTTCGAACTTGTTTATCTCGTGGTTTATTTTGTTGAGTGAGCCGACCTGGTTCAGTGGCAGGCGCACGATGCGGCTCTGCTCGGCGATGGCCTGCAGAATGCTCTGTCTGATCCACCATACGGCGTATGATATGAATTTGAAGCCTCGTGTTTCGTCGAATTTCTGAGCTGCTTTTATCAGTCCGATGTTTCCTTCGTCTATAAGGTCGGTCAGGGTCAGTCCTTGGTGCTGGTATTGCTTTGCTACGGATACTACGAATCGCAAGTTTGCCGTCACTAATTTGTCCTTGGCGCGTTCTCCTTCCCTTCCGCCTTTCTTTATCTTCTGTGCGAGTTCTATTTCCTCGTCGATGGAGATGAGGGGTGCACGACCTATTTCTACAAGATATTTATCGAGGGCTTCACTTGAACGATTGGTAATACTTTTCTGAATTTTTAGTTGTCTCATTCCTGATTTCTTTCTTTAAACCTTATAAGTTCCTGATTATTAATGTATTATATGATTTTACACGAAAATCTGTGCAAAGGTAGTAAAAAATACAATATATGTCAATAGTTTTAACTTATTTTTTTATTTTAAAGTGTGTTTTTCTTGATTTGTGTGTGTGGGGGTCTGCGGTAGGATAGAGTGTGTGTGGGTGTAGGGTATGAAATAAGGGAATGCGTGCTGCCCTTGTGGGGGTGACGTATTCCCTTACTTGGTTTGTTCTTCAGAGTTTCTCCCGGTTGTTGTCTGTGTCATGTTTGTCTTGCGGGGGCAAGGTTATGACGTGTGCGGGAGAGAATGTGTGCTGTATTATTCGAGCCACTTGATGTAGCAGAAGTCCTGACGGTGTGGCAGGTTGTTGTTCTTCGGATACATTCTCACGCCGGTCTTGAAGGATCCTGCTCTTGCTGCCTCGATGTTGGCCTCGAAGGTGTAGAGGTTTCCTTCCTTGCCGGTCATCTTGAACGGGTGTTTGTTGTATACGTGCTCTTCACCGTTCTTGTCGGTGCTGACTACGACAACTTCCAAGCCTACAGCGTCGTCGAGTCCTTGTTCGTCGATGACGTATTTCACGTTGTAAGTCTCGCCTGTCACCATTCCTGTTGTCGGTATGGTAGTATTTTTCGACACTACGTGGATGGCGTCCCAGCGCTCGGCTACTGTTTCCTTCCACTGTGCTATTTCCTTGGCGAGCTGGTTGTTGTTGGCTGCCAGCTTGTGGAAGCGTTCTGCCTGTCTGCAGTAGAACTTGCTGTAGTAGTCGTCGAGCTGTCGTTTCATCGTGTAGTGTGGTGCGATCTGTGCGATGGAGTTCTTGATGACCTTCACCCAGCCTTCGCTGTAGTCCTTCTTGCCCTTGTTGTAGTAGAGCGGTATGATTTCGTTCTCGAGCAGTCCGTAGATTGTTGCTGCGTCGAGCTGGTCCTGATAGCCCTGGTTCTGGTAGGTGCGTTTTTCGGTGAGTGCCCATCCTGCTCCTTCGCGGTAGCCTTCGAGCCACCATCCGTCGAGCACGGAAAGGTTTACCACGCCATTCATCTCTGCTTTTTCGCCAGATGTTCCTGATGCTTCGAGCGGACGTGTAGGAGTGTTCATCCAGATGTCAACGCCAGATACGAGTCGGCGTGCGAGACGCATGTCGTAGTCTTCGAGGAAGATGATTTTGCCGAGGAATTCCGGGCGCTGGCTTATCTCGTAAATTTTCTTGATGAGTCCCTGTCCTGCGCCGTCTGCCGGGTGTGCCTTTCCTGAGAATAGGAACTGTACCGGGTGCTCAGGGTCGTTGACGATCTTGGAGAGACGGTCGAGGTCGGTGAAGAGCAGGTGTGCGCGCTTGTATGTGGCGAAGCGGCGGCAAAAGCCTATCATCAGGGCGTTAGGGTTGATTTTCTCCAGGAGTGATACTACTCGTGAAGGGTCGCCCTGGTTCTTGAGCCATGTCTCGCGGAACTTGGTGCGGATATAGTCTGTGAGCTTTTTCTTCAGCTCCATACGTGTGCTCCAGATCACGTCGTCCGGAACGTTGTATATTGCCTGCCATATCTTCTCGTTGCTCTGGTCGTCCATGAAGTTTTCGTCGAAATACTGAGCGTAGAGCTTGCGCCATTCTGTGGCTGCCCATGTAGGGAAATGTACGCCGTTTGTAACGTAGCCTACGTGGTTTTCCTCAGGGTAGTATCCGTTCCAGATGTTGTTGAACATCTTCTGGCTTACCCATCCGTGCAGCTTGCTTACTCCGTTTACCTCCTGGCAGGTGTTGCATGCGAATACAGACATGCAGAAGCGTTCGTTGTGGTCATCAGGGTTGTTGCGTCCCATTCCGATGAACTCGTCCCATGTTATGCCGAGCATCTGTGGGTATCCGCCCATGTATTTTCCGAAGAGAGTCTCGTCGAAATAGTCGTGTCCGGCAGGTACCGGTGTGTGTACGGTGTAGAGTGAGGATGCTCTTACGAGTTCCATTGCCTGGTTGAAGGTGAGTCCTTCCTTCACGTAGTCGCAGAGGCGCTGCAGGTTGCAGAGTGCTGCGTGTCCTTCGTTGCAGTGGTAGATGTCTTTCTTGATGCCGAGTCTCTTGAGGAGCAGTATTCCTCCCATGCCGAGCAGTATTTCCTGCTTCAGTCGGTTCTCCCAGTCGCCGCCGTAGAGGGAGTGTGTTATAGGTCGGTCGAACTCGGAGTTGAGCTCGTTGTCGGTGTCGAGCAGATAGAGGGACACGCGTCCAACGTTGACTCTCCATACGTATGCGTGCACGTTGTAGTTCATGTAAGGCACGTCGATGACGAGCGGCTGTCCGTTTTCGTCGAGCTGGCGCTCGATAGGGAGGGAGTTGAAGTTCTGTGCGTCGTAGTTGGCGATCTGCTGTCCGTCCATGCTGAGCGACTGCTTGAAGTATCCGTATCTGTACAGGAATCCTATTCCGCACATGTTTACGTTGCTGTCGGAAGCCTCCTTCATATAGTCGCCGGCAAGCATTCCGAGGCCGCCGGAGTAGATTTTGAGAACCTGGTTTATGCCGAACTCCATACAGAAGTATGCTACTGATGGTCGGTTTTTGTCGGGTTCAACATCCATATAGTTGCGGAAGAGGGTGTATACGTCCTTTACGCGCTTCATTATAGACTTGTCTTTTACGATTTCCTCCTTGCGGTCGTAGCTGAGCTGGTCGAGTAGTGCCACAGGGTTGTGTCCGACTTCCTCGTAGAGGTCTTCGTCGAGACTTCTCCACAGGTCGCGTGCCTCGTAGTTCCATGCCCACCACATGTTGTGGGCCATCTCGTCCAAGCATTTTAGTTGCTCAGGCAGCTTTGATTTCACTGTCACTTCTTTCCACATGGGAGCATTGACATGATCTGCTTTGATTTTCATTTTTTTCTGTTATTAAGTTTGTAATAAATTTATTCTATACCTATTGTAATATATACCTATTATATAATATATATATATGCCTATTACATTTCGGCTGTATCTGTTGTATGTGGGTGTGCGCAAGTAGCGGAGTATTATCTGCCGTTTCTCTCTGCTGCTTTTCTGAGAGCCACGTCGTAGGCCTGGTAATAGTATTTTATGAATTCGCTCCATAGTGCTTTCTTCGACAGGTTGTAGGCTTTGGTGCGTGCTGCCTTTATCTGCTTGTCGTTGAAGTTTGAGAATTTCGCCACGGTGTCCTTTATGGCGTCAGCCACTTCGGAGTAGTTGTAGTCGGTGCGGTGTATCACCTTCACGCCGTCTTCAATCTCGCAGTAAGCCCCTTTCTCGCTGTTTGCCCATAGTCCGAATCCTGCAAGGTCGGTGGTTATGCATGGCACCTTGAAGGCTACGGCTTCGAGCGGCGTGTAGCCCCACGGCTCGTAGTAGGAGGGGTAGACGCAGAGGTCGTTGCCGAGCACGATGTCGTAGTAGCTTATGTTTATTATTCCGTCGTTTCCGTCGAGGTAGCATGGCAGGAAGATAAGTTTCACGTTGTCGTCTTTCCTGTTCTGCATGTCGAGGAACTTGAGCATGCTGAGCACGTTGTCGTGGCTCATGTTGTGGAGCCAGTGGGTTACCATCGGCACGTCGAGCGGCGTGTCGTATTTCTTTCCCGACTGTAGTCTTTCCAGGAGGTCCTGTCTTGGTTCGCCGCACCATCCCGGCACTTCGATGAAGGCGAGCACCTTCTTGTTCAGCTCCTTGTCTCTGAGCAGCCGGTTCATTGCCTCGATGTATACGTCTACGCCTTTGTTGCGGAATTCGTATCTGCCGCTTGTGGAGATGATGAGGGTGTTGTCGTCGAGGTCGGTGCCGAGCAGGGCGTTTGCCACGTCGAGCACTTTCTTTCTTGCTGCTTTTCTTTTTCGCGTAAATGCGGCCGCCTTTGGTATGAAGTCGTCTTCGAAGCCGTTGGGCAGTATTACGTCAACGGGTTTGTCGAGCAGTTCCTTACATTCGTTTGCTGTTATCTGGCTCACGGTAGTGAAGCAGTCCACGTTGTGTGCGGTCTGTTTCTCAATGGAGTGTTTGCTCTGCATGTTTAGTTCTGCTGCCATCTGGTCGCCGTTGTAGGCGAAGAGGTAGTCGTAGAGCGGTTTGTTGTTTCCGGCAATGCTTCGTCCGATGCTTGTGGCGTGTGTGGTGAAGATGGTGGCTATCTGTGGCAGGTGCTTCTTTATGTAGAGCAGTCCCAGTCCGGTCATCCATTCGTTGCCGTGGTATATTACCTTGTCGTTGCTGTTGAGGTAGTGGTTGTAGAAGCTTTCCACTACTTTTGCGGCTGCGTATGAGAACATTGATGCCTCGTCGTAGTCGCCGTAGGCATGAAGGCTGTCCACGTTGAAGTCCTCCCATAGTTTTCCGTAAATCTCGTTTTTCTTCTCGTAGTACTGTTCGAAGTCTACGAGTATGGCTATCGGTTCTCCGGGCACGTTCCATCTTCCGGTCTTGATTTTCAGCCCTTCTTCGGTGGCTTTCTCTCTCCAGTCGGTAAAGATGGTGTTGTCTTCGTTGAAATAGATGTTTTCCTTGTCGTGCCAGCAGTCGGGACCTATGAAGATGATTCTGTCGTTCATCATTTTCTGCAGAGTGTTCGCTCTTGTGGAGAGCACGGCGTATATTCCGCCTACCTTGTTGCATACTTCCCAACTGGACTCGAAGATATAATCAGGTTTAAATAGTTTATTGTTCATACTAACATTTAATAATGTGCGCTTGCAAAGATAATACGAAAATGTCAAAAAAACAATTTTAATTCTGCTAAAAACACGGCAAATATGCTTTTTATTGACATGATAACGTTTGTAGGGTTCGTTTCTTGATTTTAATCATCTTGTAAATTTCCTTGAATGTGCAGCTTGGTTTTTTCCTTACCTTTACCGGCATTGAACATATATGCCCCGTTGAGCAGGTTGGTTTCCTCCGGGTTCCTTCAGGAGGTGGTTGTTGCTGCGATGGTCCCATATCATGGCTTGTGGCTTATTCATATATGGTAGCCACCAGTTTTCTTGCGCCTCCGTAGTTTCTGAACTCGCAGAGGTATATTCCCTGCCATGTGCCGAGGTTCAGTCTGCCGTCGGTGATGGGTATGGTCAGGCTCACGCCGAAGATGGAGCTTTTGGCGTGTGCGGGCATGTCGTCGGGACCCTCCATGGTGTGGTCGTACCAGGGTTGGTTTTCTTTTACGATGTCGTCCATTATCTTGTCCATGTCCGTCCTCACGTCGGGGTCAGCGTTCTCGTTGATGGTGAGGGCGCAGGAGGTGTGCTTCACGAAGATGTTCAGCAGTCCCGTCTTGGGGAGCCTCGGCAGTTTGTCCATAATCTCGCGTGTCACGAGATGGCATCCTCTACGCCTTGCTGTGAGCGAAAATTCGATTTGTTGTATCATTGCATGAATGTTTTGTCGGTTTATGGTGTAAAGATACTCGGTTTGTGGAAAACAGGCAAGAAAAAGCATCTGAATTTATTTCATAGGTCTTTAGTTTGCCAATAATCCCTGTTAGACATGGCAAAAGTCAATGTTTTTTTCCAGAGAAACGCTTTTGCAAACGGGTTGCATTTCTTTTGTTGTATATTTGCATCCGAAAATTGAAAAACCGAAAACAAAAATCAAAATTTTATGCTGAAAAAGAGCTTTTACTGTTTATCGCTGTTCATCTTCGCTATTGGCTTGGCTGCCTGTGGAAGCAAGAGCCACGATCACGACCATGATCACGACGAAGAGACAGAACAGCATGCCGGAGAGGCTGGCGACGACCATGACCACGGCGACGAGATTATACTGACACCCGAGAAGGCACGTACTGCCGGGGTGAAGGTGGAAACAATCATGCCCGGCACGTTCCACGGAGTAATCCATACCAGCGGAAAGGTGCTGTCGGCATCATGCGACGAGACCACCGTGGTGTCTACAATCAGCGGCCGCGTGTCCTACAAAAACCACGTGAGCGAGGGACTGAAGGTGGTTGGCGGCATGCCGCTCTTCTCCATCACCTCTGCCGGAATGCAGGTTGCCGACGGCGACCCTGTGCAGCGTGCCCGCATCGACTATGAGCGTGCGGAGCGCGACTACACCCGTGCACGCCTCCTCATCAAGGACAAGATAATAAGCGAGAAGGACCTTGCCGTGGCGAAGGCGGAATACGAGGCGGCAAAACTTACCTATACCAGCGTGCAGAAGACGCGCAGCGCAGGCGGCGTGGTGGTTACGGCTCCGCGCGGCGGCTATGTGAAGCAATGTCTGGTGGCTGGCGGCGACTATGTGGAGGCAGGACAGCCGCTCGCCGTCATCACGCAGAACAAGCATCTCTACCTGCGTGCTGAGATTCCGGAGCGCGAGTTCAAGGAGCTGAACAAGATCAGGTGTGCCAAGTTCCGCACCAGCTACAGCGACCGTCTCTACGACATTACCGACATGGGCGGACACATACAGTCGTACGGACGTTCGGCTGAGGTTAACAACTCCTACATCCCTGTAGTCTTCGAGTTCAACAACACGGGCGACGTGGTGCAGGGCTCCTATGCCGAAATCTACCTCATTACGCAGGAGCGCGAGAACGTGCTGACCCTCCCCCTCACGGCTTTAACCGAGGAGCAGGGCGTGCACTACATATATATACAGGTGGACAAGGAAGGCTACCGCAAGCAGGAAGTGACCCTTGGCGAGAGTGACGGCGAAAGGGTGGAAATCCTGAGCGGACTGAAGAAGGGCGACAAGGTGGTGACGAAGGGAGCCATACAGGTGAAGCTCGCCTCGGCAGCTAATGCCATACCTGCGCATAACCACAACCATTAATGATAACCATCTAAGTAACAGACAGATTTGGAATTATGCTGAACAAGATAATCAGGTTCTCGCTTGAGAACAGAATACTCGTGCTTGTGGCGACGGTGCTGCTCGTTATCGGCGGACTGTATTCTACGGGCAAGACCGAAGTGGACGTCTTCCCCGACCTCAACGCCCCCACCGTGGTCATCATGACCGAAGCGGGAGGAATGGCAGCAGAGGAGGTGGAACAGCTCGTCACCTTCCCCATAGAGACAGCCGTGAACGGCAGCACAGGCGTGCGCCGCGTGCGCTCCCAGTCAACCCACGGATTCTCGGTAGTGTGGGTGGAGTTCGACTGGGGCACCGACATTTATCTCGCCCGGCAGAT
>OLGZ01000930.1_pt1 | contig 19581 bp, 19 predicted proteins | sample 1605981 | NCBI WGS metagenome assembly OLGZ01 (sample SAMN03283291) | human gut metagenome | biome: human-associated habitat; material: feces | host: Homo sapiens | place: Peru | collected 2012 | reverse complement strand
TACCCTGCATCATTGGACAGGTAATACACGAAATTCGTATTTATCAACTGCACATATGGATTCCGGTTGTCATAATCGCAATTAATTTCCAAATCGTTAAAGGTTATATTACTCCAATCCCAGTACTGATCCCGCACTGAGCTTGGAACTTCCTGGTTAGAAGAAAACACTGTATCATCTTCATCATATACGTACCAATCGTCATAGCTGTATTCGTCCGGCACATAATTTTCTTTCCAGAATGTTATTATATCCGACAGAGTGAGCTTGCAACGAACTTCCGCCGTTCCGGTAAATACCTCCGTCTGCTGTGGCAGCACGGCATGAAACTGATACCCCGTCGATTCATAATTTGCAAGTCCCGGATATTTCTCTGCATCGTCCGGCACGACCTGAAAAAAGAAATTGCTGTTTTTCTCATCGAAATAATCTTCATAATACCGGATGACATGGTTTTCGCCAGTTTCCTTCTCATCGTGTATCTCCTGCAGATATTCCTGATAATATGTCTGCACACTGCTTGCAGATTCCTCCACAAGCTTGCCCATATACTCATCATAGACGGCATCCGCCTGTGTCTGTCTGGAATTGCCATAGGAAAAAGCCATTACCACAACAAACCCGGAAACCACAACCACAAGGATCGATACCGCAAGCACAATCGCAGCCGCTGTCTTTGCCACTGCGCTTTTCTTTAATTTCTCCATTTTATCATTCCTTCCCAAACATATACCCTTGTCCCCAGACTACCTTGATGTAGCGTGGTTCCGAAGGATCTGCCTCGATTTTCTCACGCAAGTGGCGAATATGTACTGCAACGGTGCCCTCCTGTCCAAACGGAGCATCCTCCCAGACGGCACGATAAATATCCTTCGGTGCATAGACTGTATTCGGATGTTCCATCAGGAATTTTAAGATTTCATATTCTGTCTTGGTCAGATTCACAGGCTCTCCATCAATCGTAACCTTCTTCGCCTTGTCATCCAGACACACTCCGCCGATCTCGAGCGTATCTGCCTCCGGTTCTTTCGGGACATTTCCGCCAAGCATCATGTAACGGCGCAGCTGTGCCTTTACTCTTGCGATCATAACAACCGGGTTAAATGGTTTGGTAATATAGTCGTCCGCACCGACGGAAAGACCAAGGATCTTGTCTGTATCCTCACTTTTCGCTGTGAGCAGGATGACCGGAACATTGGAAGTCTTACGGATCTCGTTCATCGCCGTGATACCATCCATCACCGGCATCATGATGTCCATCAGCACAAGCTGCACATCCTCGGTTTTCAGCTTCTCGCATGCCTCCTGTCCGTTGTACGCTTTCGTCACCCGGTACCCTTCTGCAGACAGGTAAATACCAAGTGCCTCCACGATATCCTTCTCATCATCACAGACCAAAATGTTATACATATGTCTCTCCTCTTTCTAATCGGTAATCTCCGACCATACAGGTATCCCTGTTGTTATGATACCTGTATTATCGCAAAATGAATTTTAAGATACTAGATTTCATATATTTAAGATTTTATTAAGAACGTTTCATTTCCTTTCGATCCTGCAATACCGGAAATGCATTCCGTGTCTTTGCCACATCGTTTTGTATATCATATACGAGCAGTGTCTCTTCCATGCATGAATCCCAGAGACGGGTTTCCTTCACCGGCACAAGCAGGCTGCCATCCGGCGCATATATACCGGAATCCCCGGAATAATACTGGTCGTCCATACTGCCACAGCAATTCACACCCACCACATAGCACTGATTCTCGATGGCTCGTGCCGCAAGTAATGTCTTCCAATGCGGCGTACGCGCAGCAGGCCAGTTCGCAGGCACGATAAAAATCTCAGCCTCTGGCACCATCGCACGGAATTGTTCCGGGAACCGCAGATCATAGCAGATGGCAAGTCCTGCCTGAAATTCTCCGAGCCTTCCGGTGCAAAGCTTCTCTCCGCCCCGGAAATGTGCATGTTCTTCTCCATAGGAAAACGGATGGATCTTGGCATAGTCCATTGCAATTTTACCGTCCGGTGTCACGATTGAATAATGATTCTCGCAGAGAGGTTCGGCCTTTTTCACCCAGCCGATGCCGATTGTCTTACGGTGCCGCCTTGCAAGCGACGATACCTGTTCGATCGTCCAGCCGGTTGTTGGTAGTTTCGCCATACTTGGAGTGATATCCATTTGCTCACGCGACTGTACCTCAGCATCCGGTTGACAAATTTCTGCCGTCACATCAGTATGCATCGAGAATCCCGTCAGACTCATCTCCGGGAACAATACGATCTCCGCATCCGCAGCTATCACAAATTTCTCTGCACGAACGAGATTCGCCTGTTTGTCTTCCCATATAATATTCGTTTGCGCCAGTGCAATCCGCATACGCTATCTACCTCCGTGGTTTTACCACTGTCCCATTACCTTGTGCATAAATGCGCCAACCTCTTCCCATGCACGCTTCGACTCCGGAATCACCGTTCCGCTCATCTGAAATACATGGAACATGCCTTCGTATACCGTAAAGCGTACCGGTACGCCCTGTTCCTTCGCCTTCTTCGCAACCGATACCGCATCATCATACAGCATCTCGTGTGTCCCGACCTGAATCAGCATCGGTGGGAATCCGGTAAAGCTTCCATACATCGGCGAAATCAATGGATTCTTCGCATCATTTTCTCCGATATACGGGCTGTGCAGCAGCATCTCTCCACCGCCGTCTGCACCAAAGACCGGATCGATCTCCCGGTTCTTCGTGTACGATTCTCCCGTGATTGCCAGATCGGTCCACGGCGACATTGCCACTAATCCTGCCGGCATCGGTTCTCCGTTTGTACGCAGCTCCATGCAAAGTGCCATCGCCAGTCCGCCACCCGCAGAATCTCCGACTACGATGATTCGCTCCGATTCATATCCTTTCTCTCGCAGCCACTTGTATGCAGCGACTGCATCTTCTAATGCCGCCGGAAACGGGTGCTCTGGTGCCAGCCGGTAATCCACAGAAAGCACTGCCGCTCCACTGCTGATCTCGGCGTAAAGCCCTGCCATCTTCCGGTACTGTCCCTGCAGCCCGGACATGTAACCACCACCATGAAGCTGTAGGATCACGTATGGATTCTCCGAGCCGTTCCATGTCAGATATTCCATCTTGAATAGTCCCATGTCGATATGTTCTACGGAAAGGTGCTCCGGGTATTCAAATTCTGTGTTCTGAATAGATTTTTCCTTTTTTCTCTGCCATGCCTGCTTTAAAACCGGGTTCTGGTTGACCATGGCTACGATATCACGCATCAGTTCTGCGCGGTGACTTGTCTTGTCGTTCTCCTTCATACATACCTCTCTTTTGATAATGATACTACACACGGAAGCGGCGGTTTAGTTCGAGCGTAGTGCTTCGCCCACCGATTACGAAAATTCCGAAGAGCTGGACGAGTACGGTGAATACTGCAACCAGTGTCAGAAGCTTCCATGTGACAACTTCCAGACTGACTAACAACAGCTCAACGGCTGCAATCAGGGTCAGTTCAAGCTGCGGCATAATATAACTTCGCCAGTCGCGGCGTCGCACCATCATGAATACGAAGATTGTAATATTCGTCGCAATCACGACAACCGGAATTCCGATATTGACAGACCAGCCTTCATAGCCAAGAGAAAAATCGACCGCAAGCACAAGTGCCGCACTGATTACTCCCTGAAATATGATTTTCTGCTGTTCATCTGCCAATGGCTGTGCAGTAAACGTAAATGTAAAGTAAAGATACGCAATTCCTGCAAGACTTACCAGCGACCAGCGAACACCATGATAGGTCATATAATTTACGATGCCAAGCACGACCACACCGACAACCACGCAGAACGTCACGATGCGGATTGCGAGACGCATCCGCTGTTGCTTCGGGAACATGTCCGGATAGACCGGCTGCACATGCTCTGTCTCCGACAGCGCGCCCTTGCAAAGTGGGCAGATCAGGCTGTCATCCTTCACTTTTATATTACAGCGATTACATTTACTCATAATACACTCCATTCGTCTCTACCGAGACATCAATTCCATCTTCTGAAAGCTTGCGGAAGAATACCTTCTGCACATCGACTTCCCGCACTGCCGAGCTGAATGTGAACACCAGCGTATCCTTATACGACACAACCGCTGCCTTCAGGTTCTGATTCTTCGACATGGACAAGGTTGCATACAGCGACTCCACATACGCGTCGTACGGGCTTGCAAGCTTCACCAGACCAAGGTTCGTCACACAGCCGGAGTTCGCCTTTGCAGACATCTGATAGATGATCTTCATCGCAATATTCTTGATAAAGAGCGGCGTTGCACGCAATGCCTTGTTCTTCTCGTTTGACACATTGTATGCCATGATCTCTTCTAGGTGTTCCTTCGTGATTTGGCTTTTCAGGCTCTCTGCCACCTGTGCCAGCACTTCTTCAAATGTATAATCTTCCCGCTCCGCCCGGAACATTGCCGACACGACAGCGAAGAAATTCTTCGTTGTTGCAGAACCATAATATGGACGCAAATTTACCGGCACGCATACCGCAAGCGGACGCCGGTGCGGGATACTGTGCATATAGCCCTTATATACCGACCATGCAAATACACCGAGCAGATACTGATTGACAGTCACGCCGTACTGCTTCGCCACGCGCTTGACATCCGGCAGATGCAGATAGCCGTGCATGATTCCGAAATATTCCCGCGGGAACATTTCCCCACGGATCACAAGCGCCTTCTCCGTCTTATAGCTCTTCTTCGCCGGACGCTTATAATGCTTCAGATAGCTGTCCTCCCGGTCGACAGTCGTCTCTTCATGCAATTCCATCCGGTCGCCCTTGCCGATCTCCGGATGCACCAGACGCAGATACTGGTACACGAGTTCTTTTAAGAACATCAGCGCACCATTGCCATCGGTCAATGCATGAAAGACTTCTAAGCTGATTCTTCGTTCATAATATAACACCCGGAACAGATACTCCCGGTTTAACAGCGGATTGATATACTGGCAAGGTCCCATGTCCTCCTGCATCACACGCGGCGCCGGGTTCGGATTATCCTCGAAATAATACCAGAATACACCAGTCTTCATACGCACATGCATGACGTCAAAATACGGAAGCACCATGTCGAGCGCCTGCTGCAATTTCTCCGGCTGGATCTCCTCGGTCAGTGTTGCCGCGATCCGGTAGACATTGCTTGATTTGCGGCTGGCAATTACCGGGAAGAGATTCGCGGTATTATCCAGCTTGTCAAATCGCGCTTCACGGATTCGTTTTGGCTGTCTCTTTACAGATTTCATCTTCGAATCCGTCGATTTCACTTCCGGCTTTGTGTCCGATTTTTTCTGCGTATTCTGCGCTGTTTTTTTATTTGTCGTTTTCTGTCTTTTCTTACTCATTTTATTCAGTCCCAACTTCATCATGTACCTGCATGCGTCATTTTGTATCCATATCCTGCATAAATCTATACAATTTCATACATTCCCGCTCGCAGAACTTACACTAAGAAAAAAAGCGGGCTGACATATCGTCAACCCGCATATCTCCAAGCTACTGATCGGATTCGAACCGACGACCTATTCATTACGAGTGAATCGCTCTACCAACTGAGCCACAGTAGCATGACAACCATCTTTCTATTCGCATAGAAATCCCAGCTGCATGTGATACTCTACCACACTAACTCAGATTTGTCAAAGCATAAGTTGACTTTGTATCCTTTATTTTTGACACCAACTGTTTATCATCCGTCAGAATCAAAATCTGCTCGGATGGAATCTCCTCTATACTCGCAAAAAATCCCTGCATCTGCGTATTGTTCATCTGCGGCAAGCCGTCGATCACAACTGGCATATGCTCTTTGCATAACCGTGTTGCAATTCCTACCCTCACTGCCATCCGCACCAATGGGAAATCCGTCGCATCAATCTGTGTAATATCCGTAAATGCGCCATTTTTCTTAATCACCAGTCGAAGCTTTTCATCAATCTTCGCGTCCTCATACAATCCACCTGTCACGCGCTGCATAATATCCGTCATGTGATCATTGATAATATAATTCCACTCTTCTACATAGCTTCTGGAAAGCTCCTGAATCGTATTGATAGCAAGCGTCGTCGCACAAATCTCTCGTTCAATTGCCTGTTTTCTGCCTTCGCACACACGGATTTCATCCTCCAGCTGTGCTTTCTGCTTCTTTCGCTCCAGAATCTCTGCCTCCGTTGCCCGCAAATCTTCCTTGAGATCCATATATTTTCGCGCGAAACTCATGTCGATCTCGACATCCTCATACGCCTCATTTTTACGTTCCAGTTCATAGACAATCTTCTTGAATTCTTCCTCCGAAGGTGCCTGATTTTCTCCATCCAGCGCGCCTTTTCTGTGCAAGCCGTCCACGATCGTCATAACTACAAACAATGCTGTACACACAACAAAGAGCTGCCGCACACCATCATCAAATGGAAGGATATATACAAGTGCGGCAATTACACCAATGACTAGCAATCCCGTCAAGGCAATCATCCACCAACGATCTGTCAGCTTCTTCGGTGCCTTATAATCCTTCAGCAAATCGGCATCCAGAAACACACTGTTTTCCTGCAAGGAATCCAGATGCTCGTTTAACTCATCGTCTTCCTCATACTTCGTGCCTTTTTCTGTATCAATTAACCGTCTGGCTTCGCGTTTCCGCTTCGCCGTCTCGATTGCAAACTCCTCATCATTGTCCGCAATCTTCTTACGGACTTCCTTCAGCGCTTCTTCGTCACCATCGTATTGTTTCAGTTCTTCTTTCAGCTCTGCAATCTGCTGCTCCGTCTCCGTCACATCCAGTGCATTTTTCTGGTCGCGCAGGATTGCCAGCGCCCGTCTTTTATCCAGATTGGAAGAACCGGTGGTTGCCAGATTGGTAACAAATGTATTGAGTTCTTCTGCTTCATTTTCTGTATCTTTTTGCTGACGAATATAGAGTGCATCACTATATGTCTTTTTGTCTACACCTGTCAGCGACTCATACAAGCTGTTCTTGTGCTTGAGCTTGCCAACACGACCATTCTTCACATTTAAGACCTGCGTCGTCATATTGTGCTTGCGGAAGCTGCGCTCCACCAGATACTCGTCTCCATCCTTTATCACATATGCCTTTCCAGAAAAGCCGTGTCCATCCATCGGCTTATGATGCGCCAGATCATCGTCCTCCGTCTCTGGAAATGTACCGATACCGTACAGCGTTGCATATTCAAAATCCGCGACCGTACTCTTGCCCGCATTTCGCGTGCCATACACAACATTCACACCCGGCTTCAAATTAATCTCGCGGTTATGAAATTTTCCAAAATCTTTTAATAATAATTTACTGAAATACATCGTTATTTCTCTCCTGCTCCAAGCAGGGCTTCCATACAATAATGCAATGCCTTATCCCGAATCGCCTTATCGCCGCCTTTTTTATCGTCTGTCAGTTCGTCTATCAGTCTGCCAAGCAGATTGTCATGATTCGACACGTGCAGCTCGTCCATGTCGTAGTCGCATTCTGTCTTATCGATCACTTCGTTGATGCAATAGCGGCGTGTCAGTTCGCTTAAGTTGATCTCCATATTCTGAGCGGCACGTCCACGCAGCAAAATCCGGTAAATGTTATCCGCCCCCAGCTCCTGCATCTTTCCTTCTACAAGATTGCAGATATCTCCATTTGTATAGGTCGAATTGATATCCATCGCCATATTCACATATTTTCTGCATGCAAATGGCACAAATGTGATCGTCGTCTCACCTGAAGTTGACACCTCGCCTAAAATATAGCCGTGCTTTCCAGTCTCTGTATAAGAAAGTGGCTCCAGTGTTCCGGCAAATGCCATATGATTTTTCAATATATGTGCCGGCTTGTGCATATGTCCAAGTGCCACATACTGGAACCCCAGCTTCGCGACATGTTCTTTCGAAAATGGCATATGTTCCATGTCTCCGCCATGTCCAAGCAGAATATTGTATGCATCCGGCTTACCCGGTCGCATGCGTTCCAGAATCCGTCCAGTGTACGTCGCATGTCCATAGCTGTATCCGCTGACACAGACATTCAGATCCTCAAAATACACGCTTGCCGCCTGATCCCGTGGCATCACGATCGTATTACTCTCAAATGTATATGTCTCCCATGCGGAACCCGGATCAATATAGTCCTGATCGCCAGCAATAATTACCGTCTTTGTATTTGGAATCTTCCGAAGCTGGAAATCCAGTTCCTTCAAATCCTGTTCCGTCGGCCTTGTGTAAAACAGATTTCCCGCAATCAAAAGCAATTCAATTTTCTGTTCTTCGCATACCTCAATCACACGGTGAAAGGTACTATAAATCTCCTTTGCCCGCACATCACTCCAGATTCTTCCGCGGTCTGGCTGCGCACCCAGATTGACGTCTGCTATATGTATGAATTTCATAGTGTTACCTTGCCTCCATGCAGGCTCTCATGTTCCTGCACCAGTTCCTGATATAAATCCAACACATTCCAGTGAATGTTATGTTCTGTCACAACTGCCCGATAATCGATCTGCGGCATGCCATCTTCTTTACATGCCGCAAGAAAACGATTCAACAACCCATCCGAAAACTCTGAAAATAATATCATCGGATCAGGCAGATCTTTTCCTTCGTACCAATCTCCCGTCTGTTCAAATCCCGGCAATCCGGCATGACAGCCGATTGGCTGTAAAAAGCGCTTCCGCGCAATCTTCTTGCAGGAATATCCAAGCCGCATACCAAGCGCTTCTAATTGTCTGTGCTGTTCCGCCGGAACACTGTATAAAAGTATCGTTGGCATCGCATCCGCCTCCATTCCCACATTACATACTTCTGATTATTTTATCGCATCGGTACATTGAAATCAAGCTTTTCCAGAAATTCACGAGAGTTTCACAAAAGAAAGGACTGTCCACCCTTTTCGCGAACAGCCCTTCTTAATTCGATCCATCACCCATGGATTTTCCTTTATTCATTTAACTCATGAATGTTCTTTGAAAGTTTCCGCAACGAGTCCACAATCTGGGAACTCGCCTGGCTCATACCATCTGCCAGCTTCTGCACTTCCGATGCAACTACTGTAAAACCACGCCCGGCTTCCCCTGCACGTGCCGCTTCTATCGCGGCATTTAAAGCAAGAATTCTCTGACGGCCGCTGAATTCCTCGATTTTCTGTGTCTTCTCACTTGCATCATCAATGTATTCCACGCACTCCTGGATCCCCGTCTGCAGTTTATCCAGCAAACGCTTATTCACTGCAGAAGTATAAGATGCGCGCACAAACATATTAATCACATCGCCAAGCAGCGTCGCTGCTGCCTCGATTTCTTCCCTTGTCTTAACATTCACCATGTGCAATGCCCGAACATAGGCCTCTGCATCGATACCAAGCTCTCCCGCAGTCTTCCGGAATGCATCATCATCCGGATGCTCCGGCAGCACCTGTCCGCCAATTACACTTCCCAGCACCGTTCCATCATCTAGGGTAATCGGTATTCCAAAATCCACGAGTCCTGCATGGCAGGAATACACGCCCTTTCCTTCCCGGTCACACTTCTCGCAGCGTCTGCGTCCTTCTGCACTTCCACGAGTCAGATCAATACAAAACTCTGTAAAGTTGTAGCACTCACTGATGTACTTTCCATCTGCCCCAACAGCCACCGTTGCAAGTCCGGTACTCATCGCCCAGTTCTTCATGATGTCCTCAAACTTCTTCATGTCACAAAAATCTTCGATACGAATCATATACTTCCACCCCATCTCTCATGGCTTCGCCATTTCGTAATATTATACAAATTAGTATATCATTTTTGGTGGTTTTTTACAATCTTAATCAATGTTCCATATGTGCATATTTTTCTTTCGTCGCAAGCCCACCCCGGATATGACGCTCGGACTTGTTGACATCTAACACCTTCCTTGCCTCGTGTGCAAGACGCAGATTGATCTGCTCTAAGCGTTCTGTGACGTCTTTATGTACGGTTGACTTCGAAATACCGAACTTCCGCGCAGCCTGTCTGACCGTTGCCCCCTCCTCAATGATATATTCACCAATTTCAAGTGCCCGTTCTTCAATGTAATCTCTCAACTATACAAACCTCTGTTTGACTGTTTGTACAGTGTATGAAGATGGTTACGGTAATATGATACCGATTGCTCCCTATATCTCTCAGATAAATCTTGACAATGTTGACTACATTGAAGCACTTGCAGCAAAGGATACAAAACTCAGAAAAGCACTACCGGCGTATTGAACAATTCGCACCTAAAACAGGAACCGTCAGGCTTCTACGTCTTACCGAAAAACAATATCAAAATATTTATATGGTGCCCGGCGAAACTGATTATCAAGAAAAAACAGTTGGTAGCAACTATCATATTATGTTATAATTTAATATAAGCAAGGAACAAATGACTACATATTGTATATATGATGGTTTGTCGCTACTAGATGTAATAGGTTGAACACCCCTCCAAAAATAGTGTATCGTTCAACTTAAAAGTTGATGAGGATATGCAACAAAGCAGAGATTGCAACAAAAGGAAAATGAGGAACATGGATTAGAGTAATATGAGTCCGCTTTGCGAAAAGTAATCAGGGAAACGGAGGACAATTCTATGACAGATAACACAAACAAAGGCTTTTGGGAAAGAATGGCAAGAATATATACTGCATTTATGTCAAAAAACGATACTGCTTATGGGCAAATCTGCAAACTGTCAGAACAGTATATAGACAGTGAGAAGTCTGTCTTGGAATTGGCTTGCGGAACGGGACAGATTACCTTTTTAATGGCAGGAAAATCCGGCTCGTGGGAAGCAACAGATTACTCGGAAAATATGATAAAAGAAGCTGAAAAACGCAATCAAGGCGAACACAAATGTGAACAGCTCCGATTTTGTGTGCAGGACGCAACGAATTTGACTTATGAAGATGAAAAATTTAATGTTGTCGTGATTGCAAATGCTTTACATATTATGCCACAACCGGAGAAAGCATTAAAAGAAATTCACAGAGTTTTGAAAAAGGACGGAATTTTGTTTGCTCCTACCTTTGTTTATGAAAGGGGCTATCCCAAATTACCGATATGGCTTATGGAAAAAGCCGGGTTTAAAACCTATCATAAATGGCAAAGCGAAGAACTGAAAGAATATGTCGGTAGCGAAGGCTTTCAGGTTGTTGGAGCGGCATTGATAAAAGGCAAACCACTTTCGGAATGTGTTTTGGTTGCAAAAAAATCAATTGATTAAGTCGCTGTGAAATCGGGTGCAAAATAAAAATTATCAATTTATAAAATAATTAGTTGAACACCACTCCAAAAATAGTGTATCGTTCAACCTTGAGAATCGTCCGGAAAAGCAGATACAACCATTCGGATATACGGGCTATCAGATGGAGGCTGCAGGAGAATTATATTTTGCACAGGCTAGACGGTATGATGCCGGAGTGGGAAGGTTTGTCAGTGAGGACAAAATACCGGGATTTACTTCTGTACCGGATACATTAAACCGCTATAATTACTGCTGGAATTAGCCGATGGAGCATGTGGATATGAATGTTGTGGGGATAAATTTCGATGAATATGAAGAAGAAATGACTGGAGGTAAAAGAGTAGCACTCGTTGTTAATCCATATATGGAGATACGATTACTGACTATACAATTGCAGCAGATATTTTAGGATATAAAGTGGTTGGAGAATATTACATTACTAGACAAGATGGGAGTTGTTTTGAATGAAAAATTATCAGAAATATTTAATTAGTGTATTTTGTATTATTATGTTAATTAGTATATTTAGTTTGGGTTATCAAGTTGGAAAGAAGGAGGAAAATATTGTGAAAGGAAATAATAGTATAAAATCTGAGACAGAGATTATTGCAAATGAGACAAAAGGGGAAAAAACAGGAAATTCAATAAGAGTGGCGGGGATTCTTGCATCGTATAAGTATGTTGATAGGGATATAAATCTCGAATATTTTTATAAATTGAATAATACAAGTACATATGAACAAATTCTTGAAGAAATAGGTGAGCCTAACGGTCAGTTTGGTTCGGGAATAATATATCAATATTACGAAATTGATAATAATTTGTATGTGAGCATTTTGTTTTCAAGTAGTGAAAATAAGGGATATGATAAAATAACATTAATAAGGTTATGCACACAGGAGGAAGTATTAGATACTATATATCCAAGATAAAGTATAGTTGAACACCACTCCAAAAATAGTGTATCGTTCAACCCAATAAGCATCCAGACCTTTGTATTATAATTTCACTTACGTATTATCTTACGTACTTTCTTACTCTATTATCCCTTCCGCTCCACATATCTGGTGATTGTCGCCTTCACTTTTCTGATATCGAGTGGTTTCAATATATGCTTGTTCATACCGGCATTTTTCCGGATTCTGAAATGACAGATACGTAATCCGTACATATTTATTCCATACTGAATAGTAAACATTTGCCTCAAGCTTTGTCAACGCTTCCAACAGGATATTTTGTTGCATGTTATTACACAGAATTTTTAACCTCTATTTGAATAACTACTACTTTTTCATTACAACAGTTTCTCAATCTTCTTTATTAACGCCGCCAAATTGATCGTTAACCTGCCATCATACAAACCGACCGGGATATCCGCATCAATTCCATAAATCACAGGGAAGATTTCTTTGTTGAACTCATACACCATAATGCGCTTCTGGTATGGGTCTACGATCCAGTATTCCCTCACACCGGCATCCATGTATTTGGAAAGCTTCTTTCCATAGTCGCGAAGCCGGGTGGATTCGGAGATTACTTCCAGCACAAAATCCGGTGCACCATATATACAACGCACCTTCATCCGGTCAATGTCGCACAAAATGACGACGTCCGGCTGCAGCATCGTCTTATCATCACAGTCAAGCTGTACGTCAACCGGAGAGATAAACGGCATGCACGGTTCATCATGCTCCAGAATGAAATTCGATATCTGCCGATAAACTTCTCCCGCGATTAACTGATGTATCGTAGACGGTGCTGCCATATCATAGATACAGCCATCAATCAACTCTACCCTGCGGTCTTCTGGTAACGCGTAATAATCATCTAACGTATACTGCCCCTGTACCTTCGCCGCATACGCCGTACCAGAATCCTCCACCATGTCTGCATACAGGTAATCACGGTCGCCATTTTCAAAGATACGTGCCAATGCCTCAAGCGTATCATAGCGCGGCGATTTCGTCTCGCCCGTAAAAATCTTCTGCACGGTTCCAAGCGGAACCCCCGACATCTGCGACATCATGTTATATGTGTATCCATGTTCCCGCTTCTTTTCTTTCATTTCTTCGATTGTCATATGCATCGCTCCTTTGAAAAATTCTTTCATTACCGATACCTTTATATTTAGTATAATACTCTTCTATGTATAAATCAACCGTTTTTTACCCGTTTTGTATCCAAATATTTGATTTTTTATTCTATGTTACATCCGTTAAGTATCCGTTTTTATTCAGTTAAGAACTCGTTTCTACTAAAAATGCAACTTATAATTGACATTTTTTCTCGGATAGTGATAGTTTAATAACGAATAAATGGACATACTACAGAAAAATGGTGAAAATATGAATGAGAACATAAAATCTGCCAATCCGCTTGGCACACAGAAAGAATCAAAATTACTTGTCAAATTCGCAATTCCATGTATCATTTCGATGCTGGTAACCGCACTTTATAACATTGTCGACCAGATCTTCATCGGGCAGGGTATTGGAATCAACGGAAATGCAGCAACCAACATTACATTTCCACTCTCGACAACATGTACGGCGATTTCTCTGTTACTCGGAATCGGAAGCGCTACCAATGTCTCCCTGAAGCTTGGCGCAAAAGAAGACGAAGAAGCTGCCAATTACGCAGGATGTGGTATCTGTTTAATGACGATCTTCGGTCTTATCTTATTCGCATTTACCTCGATCCTGCTTACACCAATGCTCAAATTCTTCGGTGCAACAGCGGAAGTTCTTCCCTTTGCACAGGAATATACACGCATTGTTGCAATTGGATTTCCATTTCTGATTGCCAACACGGGTATGAGCAAGCTGATTCTTGCCGACGGAAGCCCTCGTTATTCGATGATTTCCATGTTGATCGGTGCCATTGTAAATACGATTCTTGATCCAATCTTCATCTTTACATTGGACATGGGGATGCGCGGTGCCGCACTTGCAACGATTCTCGGACAGATTGTATCCTTCTGCATCAGCTTGCGATATATGTTCCATTTCAAGACTATCCGATTGCGCAGACGTTGTTTTAGAATCCGCGGAAGTTATTTTGCCAACATTATGCGCTTCGGTGCCAGTGCATGCTTCAACCAGATTGCTATGACCGTCGTACAGATCGTGATGAACAACGTTCTGTCACATTATGGTGCATCATCCGTATATGGAAGTAATATTCCGCTTGCCTGTGCCGGCATTATCACGAAGGTTAACATGATCTTCATGTCCTTTGTCATCGGTATCTCACAAGGCATCCAGCCGGTCATCGGATTTAATTACGGCGCAAAAAAATACAACCGCGTGAAGAAAACATATCTTCTGGCACTCGCTACCGCTACCTTCCTATCGCTGATTGCATTTGCATGCTTCCAGCTTTTCCCAAGACAGATCATCCGTGTCTTCGGAGAAGGAAGCGAACTTTACTATCAGTTCTCCGAACGGTATTTCCGGATTTATATGTTCTTCACCTTGATCAACGGCATCCAGCCTGTAACTGCGAATTTCTTCAATTCCATCGGCAAATCGCAGCTTGGTATCTTCATGTCGCTGACGAGACAGATTCTCTTCCTGCTGCCGCTCATCGTGATCTTCCCGATCTTCATGGGAATCGACGGTGTCATGTATGCAGGTCCGATTGCAGATGTCGCAGCTGCCGTGGTCTGTAGTGTGTTTACGATCAAGGAGTTACGCGAACTGACGTGGCTAAATTCACAACAAACTGTATAAATTACACAAGCCGTGCATGGGTATTTCTACACCCCATGCACGGCTTGTTTTTTATTTTGTAATCCGATCGATCTTCTCGCGTTCTTCCTGCGTAAATGTCATATTCTTTAGCATACCGATGTTATCTAAGATCTGGGATGGTCTTGATGCACCAATCAACACACTTGTAATGTCGTTATCACGCAGAATCCATGCAAGTGCCATCTCTGCCAATGTCTGACCACGGTTTTCTGCAATCACGTTGAGTGCACGAACCTTTGCAATCGTCTCCTCATTGATAGCAGTCTCCTTCAGGAATCTGCCATCGGTACGGATACGGCTATCCTCCGGGATACCATTTAAGTAACGATTTGTAAGTAAACCCTGTGCCAATGGACAGAATGTGATGATACCGATGCCGTTTGCGGCTGCGTAATCTTTTAATCCATCCTCTTCCATCTCACGGTCAAACATATTGTACCGTCTCTGGTTGATAATAAATGGCGTTTTCATCTCCTTGAAAAGCTTTGCAATCTCGATTGTCTGCTCTTTATTGTAGTTGGAGATTCCGACATACAACGCTTTTCCGCTTCGTACAATGCCATCCAAAGCGCAGGCAGTCTCTTCCAGCGGGGTATTCGGATCCGGTCTGTGGTGATAGAAGATATCCACATAGTCAAGTCCCATCCGCTTCAGGCTCTGATTGAGGCTTGCTACCAGATATTTCTTGCTGCCCCAGTCGCCGTAAGGGCCCGGCCACATCGTATATCCGGCCTTCGTAGAGATGATCATCTCGTCCCGATATGGACGCAGACTCTTATCTAAGATCTTGCCAAAATTCTCCTCAGCAGCGCCATCATATGGGCCATAATTATTCGCCAGATCGAAATGTGTGATACCGTTATCAAAGGCTGTCTCGCACATATCCATCATCGTATCAAAATTTCCGTTCGAACCAAAGTTGTGCCAAAGCCCAAGCGATACCGCAGGAAGCTTCAAGCCACTTGCGCCACAGTAATTGTACTTCATATTGTCATATCTTGTTTCTTTTGCAATATACATTTTGTACCCTCCTTATAATTCCAGCGAACCGCTTCTATCCTTATTCTGGATATATATAATACACAATTCACAGCAGACGCGCTCTCGCTCACTTCCGCATGTAGCGGTACTAAATTCGCTGTTCCAGCTCATTAAGTGCCGACATGCTCCAATGGTCTGCTTTAGAATTGGTATTATATATATCCATTCAACATAACAAGCGGTTCGCCATCTTTATTTTTCTAAATTGTACCGAAGAATTATAATTGAGAACATATATTTTCTTTGGTTTTTTCTTGAAATTTTTCTTACATTTTACTTCTTCAAATATTTTTTCAGATACTGCCCCGTATAGCTCTTCTTACACTTGGCAATCTCTTCCGGCGTTCCGGTTGCAACCACCGTTCCACCGCCTTCGCCGCCTTCCGGACCGATATCAATGATATAATCAGCGGTTTTGATAACATCCAGATTGTGCTCAATAACTACAACCGTATTTCCACCCTCACACAACCGACGCAGAATATCGACCAGACGATGTACATCCGCGAAATGAAGTCCCGTTGTCGGCTCATCTAAGACATAGATTGTTCTGCCTGTGCTGCGTCGGGAAAGCTCTGTCGCAAGCTTGATTCGCTGTGCTTCTCCACCGGATAATGTCGTCGATGGCTGACCAAGCTTGATATAGCCAAGTCCAACCTCCTGTAAGGTCGAAATCTTGCGCAGGACAGATGGCACATGCGCGAAGAACTCGCACGCTTCATCGACTGTCATATCAAGTACATCGTAGATACTCTTGCCTTTGTAATTCACTTCCAATGTCTCCCGGTTGTACCGCTTTCCATGGCAGACCTCACAGGGTACATATACATCTGCTAAGAAATGCATCTCAATCTTGATGATACCATCACCACGGCACGCCTCACATCGGCCACCGGCAACGTTGAATGAGAATCGTCCTTTTGTGTAACCCATTGCCTTTGCATCCTTTGTATTCGCAAACAAGTCACGGATCAGATCAAAGACACCCGTATAAGTCGCCGGGTTCGAACGCGGACTTCTGCCGATTGGAGACTGGTCAATGTTGATAATCTTGTCCAACTGGTCAAGTCCTGTGATATCGTCATGCTTGCCCGGTTTTACCTTCGCGCGGTTCAGCGTTCTAGCAAGATGCTTATATAAGATTTCATTGACGAGGGAACTCTTTCCAGAGCCTGATACACCTGTCACGCAGGTCATCACGCCAAGTGGGAACTTCACATCAATATTCTTCAAATTGTTCTGTCTGGCGCCAAGTACCTCGATATATCCGGTTGGCGTTCTCCGCTCTTCCGGCACCGGAATCTTGATTCTGCCGCTTAAGTAGGCTCCCGTGATAGATTCCGGACACTGCATAATCTCCTCTGCAGTTCCCTGTGCCACAACTTCACCGCCGTTCGCACCTGCACCCGGTCCGATATCAATGACATGGTCTGCCGCAAGCATCGTATCCTCGTCATGCTCTACCACAAGCAATGTATTTCCCAGATCCCGCAAACGCTTCAGTGCCGCAATCAGCTTATCGTTGTCTCGCTGATGCAGTCCGATACTTGGCTCATCCAGAATATACGCAACCCCAACCAGACCGGAACCGATCTGGGTTGCCAGACGGATACGCTGCGCTTCTCCACCGGACAAGGTTCCTGTCGCACGCGATAATGTCAGGTAATCCAGACCAACATTGATCATGAATCCAAGTCTCGCCTGAATCTCTTTTAACACCTGTGCGCCGATCATCTTCTGCCGGTCGGTAAGCTCTAATTTCGAGATAAAATCATGCAAGGCTACCACAGACAGATCTGTGACATCCGCAATGTTCTTTCCACCGATCGTAACTGCCAGCGACTCCGGCTTCAATCTCTTACCATGACACACCTCACATGGTGTCACAGTCATATAGGTCTCATAGTCCTGCTTGACCGATTCTGCAGTCGTCTCTCTGTACCGGCGCTGCAGATTCCGAAGCAGTCCTTCGTAATTTGCATAGAATGCATCTTTTCCGTTATACGCACTCTTATAGTGTACATAGATTTTCTCGCCTTCAGTTCCGTATAGGATCACATGCTTTGCCTCTTCCGGCAGATCCTTAAACGGCACATCCAGAGAGAATTTGTATTCTTCTGCGAGTGCTTCGAGGCATGCATGTGCATAACTCTTCTTATCACCACTCGACTGCCAGCCCGGTACGGCGATTGCACCCTCATTCAGAGTCAGACTGTCATCCGGAATAATCAGGTCAATATCAAATTCTGTCTTGAATCCAAGTCCCGTACAGCAAGGACATGCGCCAAATGGGTTGTTGAACGAGAAGCTTCGCGGCTCGATCTCCTCGATGCTGATGCCACAATCCGGGCAGGAAAAGCTATCCGAAAATAACATCGTTTCTCCGCCGATCACATCAACCTTCACCAAGCCTTCTGCCAGCTTCAGGACAGTCTCAATGGAATCCGTCAGACGGCTTTCAATGCCTTCTTTGACTGCGAGTCGGTCCACAACAATATCGATATTATGCTTCTTGTTCTTATCAAGCTTGATCTCCTCTGACAGATCATACATACTATCATCCACGATCACGCGCACATAACCGCTTTTCTTTGCCTGTTGCAGCAGCTTGACATGTTCGCCCTTCCGTCCGCGCACAACAGGCGCAAGTAACTGGAATTTCGTACCCGCAGGCAGCTCCATAATCTCATCGACCATCTGATCGACGGTCTGTCTGGCAATCTCTTTGCCACACTTCGGGCAATGCGGGATTCCGATACGTGCGTACAGCAGACGCAGATAATCGTAGATCTCAGTCACCGTTCCAACCGTGGAACGCGGGTTCCGGTTCGTTGATTTCTGATCGATGGAAATGGACGGAGAAAGTCCCTCAATCGAGTCAATATCCGGCTTGTCCGCAAGTCCTAAGAACTGCCGTGCATAGGACGACAGAGACTCCATATATTTCCGCTGTCCTTCCGCATAGATCGTATCAAAAGCAAGAGAGGACTTACCGGAACCGGAAAGTCCTGTCAATACTACAAACTGATCACGCGGAATCTGGATGTCAATGTTTTTTAAATTATGCTCTCTTGCACCTTTGATGGTGATATACTTATGTTCACTCATGACGTCTGTTTCCGCTTACTCCTTTTTCTAGCTAAATTTCTTAACCTTATCCATATACTTGTCTGTATATTTCTTCACGTTATCTTTCACCATGTCCTCTAAATCTGACATGCTGATCTTCTCCTTCTTGTCAAGGACAAAAAGTGCACACACTGCACCTGCAAGGAATATTGTGATTGTTCCAAGCATGCACATCTTCTTTCTTCTCTTCTTTTTCTTCATCTGCTGTACAAATTTTTCTTCCTCTTCGAGGCAGATTGCATCCTCCTCATCTAAGATTTCTGCAACCTCTTCCATCGCAATTCCTTTTCTTCTTGAGATCTCCTCAATCAATTCATCTCTTTCCATCGCAAGCTCCTCCTTATTCATTTTATTTACTACCATATATTT
>OLGZ01000929.1_pt1 | contig 19600 bp, 20 predicted proteins | sample 1605981 | NCBI WGS metagenome assembly OLGZ01 (sample SAMN03283291) | human gut metagenome | biome: human-associated habitat; material: feces | host: Homo sapiens | place: Peru | collected 2012 | reverse complement strand
TATTATTTGTTTGAGTATATCTAACTTCTGGATCTCTTGTTAATCTTCCCATTAAAATTACTTTGTTCATGTATGACCTCCATTTTTTATTTTATTATTCTTCTACATTGATTGTCATAAATTTAATAACATCATCAGTAATTCTGTAATTTCTTTCTAATTCTGCTATTAGACTTGGATTAGCTGTAAAGTAGAATACTATGTAGTAACCTTCTGCATTTTTCTTTACAGGATAAGCTAATTTTTTCTTTCCTAAGTTATCAGCTTTTTCTAATTTTCCATCTTTATTAATCATATCTGAGAATTTTGCAACTAATTCTTTTAGTTTTTCTTCTTCTACAGATGGATTAATAATGATTATACTTTCGTATTTATTCATTATTTTCACCTCCTTTTGGATTATAACCTACACACCATTTTAGTGTAAGTAAGGACTTTTAATATGCAATTTTTAAGCATAATAAAAGCAGTGCTTTTAGCACTGCTATATTGTATCATAAATCAATATTTATTGCAAGTACAATTTTGCATTTTATCTTTCATCGTCTTTGTCTTCAATTAGGGCTGTTTTCATAGTCATCTTTTTTCCTCCAACAATATCAGCTAAGTATTCGTCCCCTACAACCAATACTTTACCTGGATCGTCTATTTGCATTTCTTGCAGTGCTTGCTTAAATCCACGTTTTAAAGGTTTAAATGCCAATGGTATGTATTTTATTTCTAGCTTGTCTGCTAATTTTTTAACTCTTTTATCTATGCCATTTGATACCATACATATTTTTAGAATTTTTGATAATTCAAACATCCACTTTATATTTCTATAATCTATTTTTTTCATATCTTCACGAAGTGTTCCATCTATGTCCAAAATAATACCTTCAATGCCATATTTTTCTGTTAGTCTTTTTAATTCTGCAAAATCAATTTGTTTTACATCTTTATACTTAAAATCTGGTATGATAACATCTTGTAATATTTTGTCTGTTACCTTACTCATATACGTATATACTGCTTCCTCTGGGCTCATTGCTTTTCTCCTATATTTATATCTTACAACAAGATTTGTTATTTTTCAACATTTTTCTACAAATCAAGGTACATCTTTCTTTTCAGATTGTATTTCTTGTTTTCTTTTATAAATATTCCCCATAAATACATTAAAACAACTAGTATTGCTACATTGTGATACATTAATATAATTACACTAGATATTATTGTTAAAAATATAATTGTCGTGTTGGTAAAAATATTTGTTATTTTATATGAAGTTTTAAGTCCAAAGTTTATATGTAATATGTTTTTTAATATTCGGCCTCCATCTAGTGGATAGATTGGAAGCATATTAAATACGAAAATTAATATATTTGAATATATTATTAAATTTATAGGTACATTTAATATTTGACTGTCTGGTATATTATAAGAATACAATATAAATCCAATGGCTATTATTATATTAGTTAATGGTCCTGCAAGTGCAATTAAAATTTGCTTTATTGCTAGCAGATTGCCATTCCTTATTTTAGTATTATAATCTACACATGCAGTTTTAAACGATATTGAAAATCCTGCTGGTATTATTTTTAACGATTCTGGTTTTAATCCTAATACAAGTCCCATAAATAGATGAGCCAACTCATGTACTAATGCAAAAAACATTAATATTGCATATATTTTAATTTGTCTCGTTATTAAAAAAATGACTAAAAACAAAAAAACTTTTAAATCTATTTTAAAGCTCATATACTTTCATTCCCTTCTTGCTCTATAAAAAATATATTCTTACGGTAGTATTTCTTGTGGGTCTACATATCTATTTTCTCTACGTATTTCAAAGTGTAAATGCGGTCCAGTTGCTCTTCCAGTAGAACCTACTTCTGCAATCACATCTCCTTGTTTTACTTCCGTTCCTTCAGATACCAGTAATTTACTGCAATGTGCATATAATGTTGTGATTTCTCCATTCTCAATTTTTAAATGATTTCCGTAATCTCCTTCAGTAGATGCAAGTGTTACTATTCCGTCTGCAGCAGCAATTATACTTGAACCTGTATTTCCAGCTATATCTAATCCTTTATGATTTGCAGATACTATTTCCGTTGGTGTTCTAGGTCCATATTTTGATGTTATAACACCATTTAAAGGCCATATTATATTTAAATTTTGTTTTATATATTCAATATCTAACTCTTCCTGGCTCTTCTCCTCTGCCACTTGGGTATTTTCTTCATCCGAACCTCCCATAGCCTGATTATCTACATCTGCTATCGTATCTTGAGAGTTTTCTGTATTTTGTTGCTCTTCTAAATTTTGATTCTCTGTATTTTGAGATTCATCTATGTTTTGACTTTCTTCATTTGTCTGCTCGGTATTACTTTCTATTTGTTCTTGTTCATTTTTATTATTAAAACTATTCATCTTTTCTTTTACATTATTATAATATGTGCTAATAGAAGCCTTTAAATTCTCAAAACTAATATCATATGATAAAATTTCATTTGTTTTGTTTTTTATATCATTTGATAAAACGCCATTAGTATCACTAAAAATTAGCATCACAATATATATAACAAGACACACAATCATTTGTATTAGCATTTTATTTGCAATTTTTCTTTTTCCTCTTTTATAATCTAACCTTACCTCTCTATTGTTAGTTCTACCATATCCTCTATTATAATTTCGCCTATTGTATATTTCTTCTGCTCTTCTAATTCTTTCTTCTTGTGACATAGTTTTTTCCATAAAAAACACCTCTTCCTTGGTTTTATAAATTTATATTCCCAAGTTAGAGGTTTTATTCATTCAAAATTAGAAGCAAATTGCAAAAATCAAGCTTGCAACTATGGTTGTTCCCAAAATAAAATTTAATATTTTAGTCCTTTTATATTTTCTTTCTATATTTTTTACCTTTTTTTCTTCCAGAGACTTGTCCAATTTATTTATGTATCCATTTACAACAAACTCGGCTTCTTTAACAATATAGCTTCTGCCTTCCTTATTTATTTTTTCAATCTTTTTTAAATCTTCTTCATTCATATACCCTTGTATAACTTTGTTTTTATTTGATAATAAATCTTGATAGTTTAAATTTTTTGCTTCTTTTTTATTTTTCACAACAAATATTGCTTCATCTATAAAATTAGATGGTAGACCTTTTAATATAATAATACTCTTTATATTTTCACTATTCATATAAATTCCTCCTATATATTGTCTATATAGAAATTATTACCATTTGGCACATTTTTATACTTTGATTTTATATAAAATATTTCATATATTATGCTCATAACTTTTTTAGAAAGAAGTTCTATTTTGTCTATTTTTGCAGTACTTAATGAGTAAATATTATTTTTTGTATTCTTTAAGTCTTCTGCAATAATTCCTTTTATTATAATATCCCCGTTTAACATCATTCCAGTATTTATTCCAGTTCCAATTTCTATTTTATTGGTTGTTAAAATAACTTCTCCAATATGCTCTTTGCCACCAAGAGCTGAATCGATTATAACTGTTAAATCTTGTTTTTTATTTGCAGATAAAATTTTTCTTTCTATATTGCCATATATTAGAGGATTATTTATTGTACCTAATACATCAATACAAATATTGTATGTCTTTTCTATTTCTTTTTTATTTTTTTCTAATTCACTTCCAATTACAGGTCCTAAGCTATCTCCAATAATTTTACTGTCTCCAATGCATATAAACAAAATACTTTTCAAAACTTTTCTCCTTGCACATAATTTTAGACTATGCTTTATAATACTTATCCTTGCTTATTATTATGTCTATATTTTTCATTTTTAAGTATTCGTTATTTATTTTTTGAGAAAAGCCTGCAAGCTCATTAGAAATAACAATAGTGTTATATTTATTTAAAATAAGATTATCTATTGTGTCATCTATCTTTTCATTATCGTCAATAGAAATAACATCAAATCCAAGATTTTCTGGTACTTTAAAGCTTGATTTGTCTTCTTTAGACTTAATCCAAGAAACTTTCATATATATCATCTCTTTCTTATTTTTGTTTGAATTTTATCAAATATTTCTTGATAAAATTCTTAAAATTATTATCTCGAAAATGATATATATTATACAGTTTTTGTTTATATTACACATTATAAAAATATGTTGCTTCTAAGTCTGCTTCGTGTAATAATAGTGCTATTGGATATTTTTTGTATGCTTCTCCGATTGTTCCATATAATTCTTTTGGTTCTGTAAATCCCATATGCCAACGAATTGCATATTTTTCTTCGTTTGTAAGTTTCATATATTCTGTTATCATCATTACAGATTTTTCTCCATGCCCATATGGTATTGTGTCTTCTACAGTATAGTATGGTACTTTTTCCCATTCTCCTCTTGCATTTTTTGCATTTCTATAATCTGTTTTATAGAAGTTTGTTTTGCAAATGTCATGCAATAATGCTGCTATTTTTATTGTTTCCTCTGGTACATTTAGTACGCTATTTTTTACCTTTTCTTTGAATATTTCATATACTTTCATGCTGTGTTCTAATAATCCACCTTCGAAATTTCCATGAAATCTTGTACTTGCAGGAGCTGTATAGAAATCCGATTTTTCTAAGAATGCAAGTAGTTTTTCCATTCCTTCTCTATTTGTTGATTTTAATAATTCGATAAATTCCTCTTTCATTGTTCTATTCCCTTTCTTAATTAATATTATATATTTTTATAGTTTTAACTAACTATTTGCAAATTTTTGCTTTTAAATAATTTCATTTTATTTAGTGCTACATAAGTTGATATTTTTGACTTTATCCTGTTTTTTATATTTTATTATCCTATACAAATTCTTCCCATACTAAATTTGCAAGATCTATTCCTTTGTTTGTAAGGCTTATGTTGTTTTCGTCTACCTGAATTAGTCCTTCTTTGCTTAGTTTTTCTAATACTTTACAGTATTTTGCTATTGGATTTATTCCGTATTTTTGCTTGAATTTTTGTATATTAACACCTTTTATTGTTCTTAATGATAACATCATATATTCGTCCATTTTGTCTTCGTCATTTAATACTTCGTCTAATACTAAATTCTTATGCGGTGTATTTTTTTCAATATTCTGTATATATTCTGTTAAATTTTCTGTGTTTGAGTATCGTTTCCCTTCCATAAACGAACTAGCATTAATACCGTAATCCAATGTATTCTTCTTGGTTCCAGCAGTCTAAATTATGTTTTGATTCGAATCCTAGTTTAGAAAAGTTTGATATTTCGTATTGTATATATTTATGCTTTTCTAATATATTTTTTACAAGCCAATACATTTTTCTTTCTTCTTCGTCTGATGCAAGTTTTATTTCTTTATTTTCCAGCATTTTACTTATTGGAGTTTCCTCTTCCACAATTAGCGAATATACAGAAATATGTTCTGGTTTTAATTTTATTATTTCTTTAACACTTTCTTCTACGTCTTTTACCGTTTGTAATGGAAGATTAATCATTAAGTCTACATTTATGTTTGCAAAGCCTACGTTTCTTGCATTTTTATATGTATCTAAAAAATCCGAATATGTATGTATTCTACCTATTTTTTTTAATAGAGTATCTTGAACTGCTTGTAGTCCTATGCTTAGCCTATTTATTCCACATTTTTTGTAAGTTGCTAATTTTTCTAAATTTACAGTACCAGGATTTACTTCTATTGTTATTTCCGCTTCTTCTTTTACTTTAAAATTCTGCCTTATTGTGTTTATTATCTCTACAATATACTTTTCGTTTATATATGAGGGTGTGCCTCCTCCAATATAAATTGTTTTTATAATAAATTCTGGCTCTATATTGTGTTTTGACATTACTTTATTTTCTAGTGCATATTTTTCTATTTCTTTTTTTAATGCATTTACATATTTTTCTTCCATTTGTTCTTGCCCTGCAAAAGAGACAAAATCGCAGTAATAGCATTTCTGCTTACAGAATGGAATATGTACATATAGTCCAATTTCTTTTTTCATTATTTTTTCCTATCATATAAATAATTATGAATTTGCTATTTCACTTATTTTTTTAAATCTATGGTTTACCGTAGATTTTCCAATTGGTTTTGTTAACATTTGTCCTAATTCTTCTAGTGTTGCATCTGGATTTTTTAGCCTTAGTTCTGCTATTTCTTTTAAGTCTTCCGACATTTTATTAAATTTATCCGTTTGTTGCATTTTTTTTATATCTTCTATTTGTTTTACAGATGCACTTATTGTTTTATTTAAATTTGCTGTTTCACAATTAACAAGTCTATTTACCTTATTTTTCGTATCCCTAATAACTCTAATTTCTTCAAATTTTAAAACTGCTGAACTAGCCCCTATTAATGCCAAAAAATTTGATATTTCTTCTCCATCTTTCATATATAACGTATTTTCTAAAATCTTTATATTAATTCCAAAACTCTGAATTATATCCTGAGCTAACTTAGTAAAATCTTCATTTCTAAATATAATTTCTAAATGGTATTTATTTCTTGGATTGTTTATAGAACCTGCCCCTAAAAAACATCCTCTAATAAAAGCTCTTTTTATATTTTCTTCTCTTAATATTTCTTTATTTACTGTAAAATTTTCTTCTGTCTTAAATTTTACACTATAGTTTCTTCCAACTATATTTATCTTATAGTCATTTATATTTATATTGTTCAAAAGCTTTGCAAATCTGTTTATGTTATATTCATTACTAGTAGAAAATTTAATTACGTTTTTTTTAATTTGTATATTTGAGCTTACAAAATAGCCAAGAAATTCTGCATAAACCTCTTGTTTATTTTTTAGATTATTTATTTTACTAAGTTCTATTTTTACATCTGCAGAAAAAGACATTTTTATTATATAACCAATTTATATTATTTAATTGATTTTCTCCTCTCCCTTAAATTTTTGCTATTTATATAAAATAAATTTGTACTATTTTTGCAATATTTATAATGAAAGTTTCACTATTTCTATTTATTTTACAATTTTGCATATTATGCATCTATCATTATCTGCTAAATCTTTAATGCACTTTATTTGTGAATATTCAGAATAACCTTCTAAAATTTTTGTTACTTCTTCTCTTTGGTCATAGCCTATTTCTAAACATAAAAAACCATTATTATTTATTATTTTGTGTGCTTCTTTTATTATTCTTTTATAAATATCTAAGCCATCATCACCACCATCTAATGCAAGCATTGGTTCATTTTGAACCTGTTTTGAAAGTTGTGGTATTACACTTGTTTTTATATATGGCGGATTAGAAACTATTATATCATAATTATCCTTTATATTTTCGAACAAATCTGATTCTATAAATTCTACATTAGCACTATTTTTTATGTTATTCTTTTTTGCAATCTCTAATGCTTTATTGCTTATATCACTTGCTGTTACTTTTATATTCTGTAGTTTACTTATAGATATTGCAATTGCACCACTACCAGTACATAAATCAAGAATTTTTATGTCTTTTTTAGCCATATTTTTAATAATTTTTAGAGTTTCTTCTACTAAAATTTCTGTATCTGGTTGTGGAATTAAAACATTTTCATTTACTTCAAATTCTATTCCCATAAATTCTTGTTTGCCAGTAATATATTGTAGTGGTGTTCCATGTATTGTTTTGTTTATATAGCTTTTTAAAATGTTTTCTTGTTCTATAGGTAGTTCATTTTCCATATTAATTACCAAGTATGTTTCATTAACATTAAGTACATATTTTAGTAGTTCTTTGCTTATAGTATGGTAGTCTTCTATTTTGTTACTTTGTAATATTTTTCTACATTCTTGTAAGGCTTCTTTAATTTTCAATCTATTTTTTTATAATCAATTACATAGAAACTTATATCTACTTAATTAGATTAATTCCTTTCCTTTATTTTAAATTTAATTGCTATATTACACAATCCTTTTATAGTAAAACTATTATACTATGGATTTTTTTGTTTTGCAATCTTTTTAAGAAAATTTGTTTGCTTTTATTGCAAAAAATAAAAAGCCCCGCCTTAGCCGTAAGCTGAAAGAAATTTTATGGACCTGTCTTGGACAGGTGGGTGTCTTGTTGAATGCTCCTGGGTTTCTTAAAGTATACTCTAAGCCTACACGCCACATTCAAAGGCGGACTCCCTTTTAGAATTTGTTGGTTCTAAAATTCCGTTCTACACGTACCACGCAGGGATTTTTTATATTTAATATCTATTCATATACTATCACAACAATGATAACATTGCAAGTATATTTTATAGTAATTTTTCGACTTTTTTATATTTTTTTCTATAATTTTTAGAAATGTTTATACCAACCAATACCAAGAATGAAATACAAGATACTATAAAAGCACTAATCATGGCATTTGTTCCAGTATATTTCACTTCTATATCATAGTCGTTCAATTTTGATTCATCATTTTTCTCATTTAATTTTATTTGTATGAATCCTTTTTCTGATTCCTCATATTTTATTTCTTGCCCATTTACATAGATTCTATATCCAATGTAATAAATGTATGGAAGTTCTATGGTTGTTTCTTCTCCAGCATGATAAATCTCAAAGGTCATATTTGAACCTGTTTTATTACAATTTCTTATTTCAATTTTGGATTCACCACTATTTTCTATTATAATAGGCTCATCTTTTCTGTTTATTAGATAATCTAAATTTTTAAATGCTTTACTTGGAAGATATTCCATACTTGCCATTCCTGAATGCACTCTGCCAGTTGTATTGGAAACTCTTACAGGAGTTATATAATTGTTTTCATCATACTTAGAATTAAAATCTATTTTATCAAGATATGGAACCAGCATTGTTACTGCAATAGATGTTAATATCAAGATGTCTCTTATGTTAAAATTCTTTATTATTGTTCCGTAATTTATGGCTACTACAAATGCAAATAAGAAACTAGTAAATTCGTATAATCTAAATGTAAATTGAAGCATTGTAAGTATCTTTGGTAATTTTTCAAATGGAAATATTGTTAATGTTGCAAGAGTAAGTAAAAGTCCCATAATTAAAAATACTATATATGTCTTTTTATATTCCTTTGGTATTTTCTTATAAGCTATAGGTGTAAGAACAAGTCCTATTACATTTACAAAGCCTATAGCATATATCATTGTTTGATCTCTCATTGTAATAAATAATTGATAAAACTCTGTTTTGTAATACTTTAAAACATCTAGCCTTTGCATTCTGCCTGGCACAAATACTTCGTATATTGTTGCAAGTTTACTTTGCAAAAGTCCTACCCAGAAAAAGCTTGTGCATACTATTGCAAACAGTATATTGATTAACAAATTGATTATTATTTTTTTATTCTTTAATTTTTTAGCAAATACTATCAGATACACAAAGCATAATATTGCAGTATACATAGTAATTACTGTGTGTGTTAATATTATACCAATTGCGCCAAATGCCAGTAAATACGATTTTTCTTCTTGATTTATTATTTTATACATTCCATTAAATATCATTGGAATAAACATAAATGATGTAAGTTCTGCTAATGCATTTCTAATATACATATCTGTTATTCTATATGGTGCTAATATGTAAATAATGCTTGCAAATACTGCTATATTTTTATTTTTAGTAACATTTAATGTAAATTTATACATTGCAATTCCAGATATTATTACAGTAAAAAATTCAAAAATTTTTAGGGAGTTTGCATATGTAAAATTGAATATTTTAAAAAGCAATGGAAAATATGCAGTAAATGGACTATAAAATAGATTCCAGGAATAGCCAAAATTATTACAAAAATTTGACATTATCATTGGTAAGAATTGTCCTGTCTTTAATGTTTGTTCTGTTCCAATTAATCTGCAAACATGTTGTATTCCATCATCTCTAAAAATATTAAAACCTTTTATAAATAGTGGAATACATACTATTAGACTTGCTAATAGTATGTATATATATTCTTTTTTGTTTTTTATTTTATTTAATAGATTTTTCATCAATTTTATTTTTCCTCTTACTATAAATTATATATATTATAAATAAAACTGTAGATGTTGCCGATATTACATAAGAAATTTTTTCTATCATTGTTCCTTTATATTTTACACTTATTGATGCTTTTTCTATATCTTTATCTATTTTTATTGCAACAAATCCATTTTCCGATTCAAAAGTTTCTATTTTTGTACTATTTCCATTCTCTGTTATTTCTACTTCATACCCTAAATAGTATATATATGGAAGCTCTAGTATTGTATCTTTTTCGGCATCTTCTATATCAAATTCTAGTTCTAAATTATTCTTGCTTTCATTTGTTATCGTAGCATTTCCTTCTAATACATATGTTGTATTTTTGCGAAAGTCTAAATAGCTGTTCCATAGTTCTGTTGTTCTTATTTTGCTAGGAAGATATTCCCTATTTATTGCCCAAACTGAAAAAACAGCATTTGTTTCTTTAAGTCGTTCATATTCTTCATTTTCAAAAACCTTGTCTTCATATCTATAATTATAATTTACTTTTGCCGTAGAAGCAATAATTATAATTATTGAGGAACAGAATAATATATTTTGTAGTTTTTCTTTATTCTTTGCTATTGTTTGGATTGTATAGTATACGTTTATTGCGCATATAATTGATAGTGCAAATTCTGCAAATGCAAGCATTCTCCAAGCAAATTGTAATGTTGTTAATATTTGGGGCATTATAAGCCAGGGAAAATATTTGGTTGCCATTACGAGCGAAATTAATGCAATTAACGAAAATGATATGTATTCGTCTTTTAATTTTTTGTCTATTCTTTTATAAATAAATATTCCAAGTACTGTGCAAATTATTAGTGGTAATTCTAAATTAAAATTGACTCCATTGGGTTCTTCTGTTTCTACAAAAAATTGTTTAACACTAAGTGCAGAATTTTGTACATCACTTGGTAATGACCTCATATAAGTAGAGTCAAAAATTACATATTCTGCAGTTATTTTATGCTCAAATAGTGGTATTGTAAAGAATGTAGTTATCAAAAGTATAAACACAATATTTATTGCTATCTTTTTTATTTTTTCTTTGTTTTTTAGGCATTTTATATTGAACAATAAATATAAAAAAGCCAAGATCGCCGCATATTCTGTAGATATTGTATGTGTTAGCATTAATCCTATTGCAGATATTGCAATATAGTAATGTTTTTTTCCATCTCCTTGTAATAAATTATACAATCCCTGAAATAATATTGGAAAAAACATATATGCTGAAAATTCACCTATTGCAAATCTATTGTAAATTGTTTCTAATCTATATGGTATAAACATATAGATAATTGCTCCTAATACTGCAATTTCTCTCTTCTTAGAAATCTCATACATAAAATTGTACATAGTAAAACCTGAAATTACTATTGTTAAATATGTAAATATTTTTATACATTTTGTGTAACTTTTGCAAATTATGTGCACCAATAAAGGACCATATGTTACGAGTGGACCATAAAATAAATTTACTGCATATCCAAATCCATTTGCAAAATTACTATATATGTATGGTGGAAATATTCCAGATTTTATGATTTGATCAGTTCCAAATATTCTAAAAACATGCACGAAACCATCATCAGTTCCATATATTTTTAAATTTATTAGTGGTATAGCCGCAATTAAGCTTGCAGTTATAATTATTATGTAATGTATTACTCTGTTTGTTCGTATATCCTCAAAAAAATTCTTCATTTGATATTATGTCCTTTTCTTTTATCTAACTGTTCTTTAGTATACCAATAGTATAAAAAAATAACAATACCAAAATTGATATTGTTACTAAAAATTTATGTTTTTATTTTTTCTCTTATTAGTTTTCTGCTGTATCTACTGATACTACTTTTTTGCCATCATAGTAACCACAGCTTGGGCATACTCTATGTTGCATCATCATTTCATGGCAATGTGGGCATTCAACTAAGTTTTTGTTTTCTAATTTCCAAGTTGATCTTCTTAATCCTGTTCTAGCTTTTGACCATCTTCTTTTTGGTTGTGCCATTTCTTTTCCCTCCCTCGCAAACTTTGCTTATGTATATATATTAATTATATATTTCATTTTTCTGTACCTTAAAATTATACTAGTATTTTTTTATTTTGTCAATACTTGTTTTAAACTTATTTTGGAAATAGTTTTACTATTTTGTTGTCTAATTTATTTATACTTTTGGCACATTTCAGATTGACATACTGCTCTTTTGTGTAAACTTTGTACTCATTTTAAAACCTCCAAATAATTATTTTAAAGTTTTTTTAATACGGTTTTAAACCAATATTTTTATTATAACATAGCTTAACATAAAATTTAAAGTTTTAATAACTAAGAGCCTCTGTTTTTAAAATTTGATTTGCAATTTTTATACCATCTACAGCTGCAGACATTATTCCGCCAGCATATCCTGCACCTTCTCCGCAAGGATATATTCCATTTATATTTGACATATAATTTTCATTTCTTTTTATTGTTACTGGAGAAGAGCTCCTTGTTTCTACTCCAGTTAGAATTGCGTCAGGATTGGCAAATCCATCTATTTTTTTATTAAAATATATAATTCCATCTTTTAGAGTTTTAATTACAAATTCAGGCAATATTTCTTGTAAATTGCACATTGTAACACCTGGCTTATATGTTGGATTTACTTCTCCTATTTTTGTTGTTTTCTTGTTATTAATAAAATCTTCCACTCTTTGTATCGGTGCATTATAATTTGCTCCTGCAAGTTTAAATGCTTTTTCTTCTAACATTTTTTGAAAATACATTCCAATCAATGGGCTATTATTACAAAGTTCTAACTTTTTTCCATAATACTCTTTCATTTGTGTTATTATTTTATCAGAATTTAAATCTTCTGGAGTAACATTTACTAATACTGCACTATTAGCATTTTCTCCATTTCTTGCAAAAGTACTCATTCCATTTGTTACTATTGTACCTTCTTCACTAGAAGATGCCATTACTTCGCCACCTGGACACATACAAAATGTGTAGCAAGAATGATTTTCTCCGTGGTATGCAAGTTTATATTCGGCAGGTGGTAATTTTAATTTTGTATTAGTTCCATACTGAGAGTGGTTAATCATTTTTTGTTTATGTTCTATTCTAACTCCAACCGAAAAATTCTTTGGTTCCATACATACATTTTTTTCATAAAGAGTTGTAAACATATCTCTTGAACTATGTCCAATTGCAAGAATAACGCAGTTTGTTTCTATCCTTATATTATCATTTTCTATTTGTATAAAATCTTTATTTGTTATTTCCTTTTGTTTGTGCTGTTTGCAAATAACTTCTTTCACTTGTTCATTTTCAAACACAAAATTTTCTGCTTTTGTATTAAATAAAAACGTTCCACCCTTTTCTATTATATATTTTCTAATATTTGCTACTACCTTCACTAAATTATCTGTGCCAATGTGTGGTTTATTTATGTAAGAAATTTCTTCTGGTGCACCAAACTTAACAAACATATTGATTACATTTTTGCAAAGAGGATTATGTAAATTTGTAGTAAGCTTTCCATCAGAAAAAGTTCCTGCTCCACCTTCTCCAAACTGTATGTTTGATGCTGTATTTAATTTTCCAGTATCCCTGAAAATTTCTACATCTTTTTTACGTTCTTCTACTCTTTTTCCCTGCTCTACTATTATGGGCTTTATTCCGTTTTCTACAAGTGTTAGCGCACAAAATAAACCTGCAGGTCCTGCTCCAATTATAATAGGATGCATATTATTTATCTTTAGGTTATTAACTGTAGTTTTTGATTCAGGGTTAATTTCTTTTTCTATAATTATTGCATTTTTGTTTTTTTGCAATCTACTAATGTTAAAGTCGTTATTTAAAGTGATTACAATAGAATAATTGTAAAAAATATCATTTTTGTCTCTGGCATCTATGGATTTTTTTACAATTTTATAATCTATAACGCTTTCTTGTGAAATATTAAATTTTGCATAAGCAATTCTTGCAACTTCGCTATTATCTAAGTCTTCTCTAATTTTTATATTTTCTAATCTAACAGTAAACATTTTTGTTCCTTTTCTAAAAAAATCTATTCATAATTATACTATTATAAGCATCCTTCGTCAATCATAACTATTTATATTCTCAAAATTAAAAAAATTTAGTTGTACTACAAATTTCGACAGACATTTATAAGCTTTATGTACTATAATTATGTCATCTTCTTTTAAAGGAGGTGATCAGTTTGAACAAAAGGAGAAACAAGAGAAGAAAACGCTCTAAAAATTTTTTTAAGATTTTACATATTATTGTTATACTTCTTAAATATATCTTGAAGATTTTAAAAGAGCTTAAGTCGATTATTGATTTATTCAAAAATTGACAAAAAACTAGGTATGCTGTGAACATACCTAGTTTTTTAGTAATCTTTGATTACCATGATCTTCTTTTAAATTTAGTTATCTGAACAAAAAGATTTTACAATTATAATTATACTATATTTTTCATTTTTTTCAATAATTTTTTCAAAATTTTTCTTATAATCGTTCGACATTTTTTTAATTGTGAATGAAACATTCTACATCTTTTTCCACTATCTAAGAGCTTTATACTACTTAAACTTTAGCCGAGTGCTATATCTAAAAGCATCATTAAAGCAAAGCCTATCCCTACTCCTATTGTTACTAGATTAGATTTTTTTCCTTCTTGCGCTTCTGGTATTAATTCCGATGCCACAACATAAATCATTGCACCTGCTGCAAATGATAGTAGATATGGTAATATTGGCACTACTATATTTGCAAGCATTACTGTAATTACTGCAGCTATTGGTTCTACTATTCCAGAAAGCATACCTCCAATAAATGATTTAAATTTACTTTTACCTTTGCTATGCAGCGGCATTGATATTATTGCTCCTTCTGGTATGTTTTGTATTGCAATTCCAATAGCTAGTGCCAAAGCCTCTAATAAGCTTATTCCTGCATTTTGTGATAAAAGTCCAGCAAAGGCAACTCCTACAGCCATTCCTTCTGGTATATTATGTAGTGTTACTGCAAAGGTTAGTAAACTATTACTCTTCACCTTTTCTTTGACACTTTTAAAATTTACATTTTGCTCTCGGCTTTTGGTATCTTTACGTTCTAATGATTTTTCTTCTATTTTTTCAGCGATATTATTTACAAGTATAAGTGCTAATATACCAATTATAAATCCTATTGTTGCTGGTACCCATGCAACCTTGCCCTGTTCTTCTGCCATTTCTATTGCCGGAATTAGTAAAGACCAAATTGAAGCTGCTATCATTACTCCTGCAGCAAATCCCAGCATTATCCTTTGCAATATTGGTTTTATTTGTTTTTTTAATAAAAATACTAAAGCAGCACCAAATGTTGTTCCTATAAATGGAATTAATATTCCTATTATCACTTGCCACTGTGTTGAAATATTCATTATCTAGCCTCCATTCTATATTCTGTACATAAAAAGATTTTATATGCCTATTATATTTTATGTAAAGTGCGTGAAATAGTGAAGACCAATTTTATAAAATATTTATCAAAAAAAGCTATTAGCAAAATTTCTATTGTTAATAGCTTTCTTATAAAAATTATATTCTATATTTTATTACTCTTTCTTCTGCGTTTTCTTCTATTCCAGTTGCAACAACTGTAACCATTACAGCATCGTGTATTCTTTCGTCTACAATAGTACCAAATATTATATTTGCTTCTGGGTCTAAGAAGTCTTTAATATAACCAACTGCTGTGCTAACTTCGCTTAATCCTAAGTCCATTCCACCTGTAACGTTTACAATTAAGCCTTTGGCTCCTTTTACAGATGTTTCTAATAGTGGACTATCCATTGCAGCTATTGCAGCATCTAATGCTCTTTGTTCGCCTTCTGCAACGCCTATTCCCATATGAGCTACTCCACTATCTTTCATAATTGTTTTTATATCTGCAAAATCTATGTTTATAAATCCAGGTATTGTAATTAAGTCTGTAATTCCTTGTACACCTTTTTTTAGAATTCCATCTGCTTCTTGGAATGCTTGTACCATAGTTGTTCCTTTTGGTACTGCTTTTAATAAATTGTTATTTTCAACAACTATTAAGGCATCTACATTGTTTTTCATTCTTGCAATTCCATTTTCTGCATTGTCTTTTCTTCTTTTTCCTTCAAATAAGAAAGGTTTTGTAACAATTCCTACTGTTAATATTCCCATAGATTTAGCAATTTCACATACAACTGGAGCTGCACCTGTTCCTGTTCCTCCGCCCATTCCAGCAGTTACAAATACCATATCTGTTCCTGTTAAGGCTTTTCTAATATTTTCTTCATCTTCTCTTGCAGCCATTTCTCCTAAAACTGGGTTTGAGCCTGCACCTAATCCTTTAGTTGTATCTTTTCCTATATGAATTTGTAATGGTGCTTTGCATTGTCCTAGAGCTTGTTCTTCTGTGTTTATTGCAATAAATTGAACATTACGAATTTCTTCGTCTATCATTCTATTTACAGCATTGTTTCCTGCTCCTCCAACACCTATTACTTTTATTTTTACTAGGTCATCTTCATTGTCTTGATCTGTGTATCTCATTTTTTACATCCTTTCTTTGTCTCGTTTCTTTTTTAGCTTTCTATATATTACTACTTTTTTGCCCAGTTGGCAACAGTAAATTTAATAATTCTGTGACTATTTTGTAATTTCAGCTGTAAACACATAAAAAGCGCCACTAGTGTGGCGCCACGCTAGTGGAAAATTTTATCTAGCTCCCATTCATTCTTCATGGGTACCAACTAAAATTTTCCACCATAGCGTATTCCATTCGCTATGGAAGGCGTGAGCCTTCTTTTAGCTTTATTTATGTCCTTTTTGATTTTGCTTATTCATTAGAGTTTTTCGCCTCTAACATTCAGCTTTTCCTAATAGAGTGAGACACGGAAACCGAAGCCGCTGTAGTAGCCGGTCCATGTTGCTGAAATTGCGGTAAGAGGCTGGGCCGTCAGCGTCTACCCAGTTAGAGGCTGAACCGCTGTAACTGCCTCCCATACGGGCACAAGGATAATTCTCGTAGGAAGTATTCTCTAGGGTCCATTCACATACATTCCCTGCTATATCGTATATATTTTGTACTGAGAAGCTACTATCTGCTCCTGTTGTTAAAAGTATATCTGAACTTGATTCCTTTTTATATGGGTTTGGACATGGAGTAAATGTTTCTCCATAATCACTTGAATATTTTGCTTTTTCATTTTTTATTGTCCATAAATTACCTCTATAATTTCCTATTGTTGTACTTTTTGATGTTAATTCAGTCAAATCACTGCTAATTTTTGAACTATCCTTACTCATAAATGCTAGTACTAAATCCCATTGCACTCCAAACATTAGACTACTTGTTTTATTACCTGAGTTTACTTTTTCAGCTAATTTTTGTGCTTGAGTTCTTGTTACATAATTATATGGATATGCATTTGCTTGTGTTATTGGGGTTGGCATTGTATCTGTTACAGTATATTTTCCATCTGCATTTTTGTCTGTATTACTTTTTCTATTTGTTCCTGTTGTTGCTATTCCTGCTTCATATCTTCCTACGTAAAAGCCGCCATTTTCATACACGCTTTTTAGCATTTTATTTTTTGCTGTATTGTATTCTGTTTCATCTGCAAACCAGCCTTCGTTTGCAGTATCAGCATAATATGTGTCTGAATAACTTGGTTTATTTTTATACCCGCTTGTGTACTGTTGTAAGCAATATTCTATATTTGAATAATCTTCACTTGATCTTGGCTCTTTTGCTCCATTTGAATTATAGCTTGTATTATTATACAAAGTTTTGGGTACTACCACCCATACGTATTCATTTCCAACTGAGTCTTGTATTACTAATCCTTTATCTATTGTTCCTTCTTTTTTAGTAAATGTATTGTCTGGAAAATATGGAGCTGTTTCTGCTGTTGCTGCTTCTGGTACTTTTATATCTGAACCTGTACCTCCGCCTGTTGTTTCTCCAACTTTTGTGTCTATCCAGTCTGCCACTTCATTTAATTGCTTTTCATCATTTGTTTGTGCTTCTGCATATTGATTTTTTGCATCTTTTGCCTTACTTATTATTCCATTATTGTTTAGCACTAAGTTTATACTTACTCCCGCTAGTATTAGCAATACTACAATCGTTACAACTAAAGCAATAAGCGTTATTCCTTTTTCTTGTTTATTCTTCATTTTCTTTCTTCCTCCTGTGTTTTTAATTTTTTGAAAAGTTTTATTAAATGTTTTTCATTCTTTTTTATCTTTTCTTCTTTTCTTTTTTAGTTTTCTTTAATTTTTGTTTTTTATTCATCTTTTTTCTTTTCATGTATGTATATCTACTTGGTATATATACTCATTTCCTTATTGCTTTGTTGTACTTACTTTCTATATACTTTATAGATATAAATACATCACGCTTATTCTACCATTACTACTTTTTATTTTCAACTGTTTTTTCTATCATTTTCGTTACAGCCAGCAATTACTTTATTATGAGTGGTTGCACATCTTATATAAATTTATATAAGATGTTGTATTATATATTTTTTTAATATGATGTCAGTCTTTTATATTATAATATGTCAGTTAATTCAGTAAATTTGTGTATTATAGCCATTACATGTTCATCCTGTTTTAACTTAAGATTATTTCTGTCGTAAAATATTACATTCATATTAGCATTTATAGCTCCTGCAACATCTGTTTTTAAGCTATCGCCTACCATTACACATTCAGAAAACTCATATTTTCCCTTTGCAATTTCAAAAGCCTCTTTATTAGGTTTCATTGGAATATTTTCAGTCATATATGTTGCTGAAAAATATTTGTCCAATCCTAGTCTTTTAAGTCTTTCATCTTGTGATTTTTTAAACCAATTTGAAAGCACTACTAAATCGTATTTTTGTTTCAAATATTGTAATGTATAAACAACTTCATCATCAGCTTTTTCTGGAACACACATACCTAAATAATGTATCCATGTTTCAAAAAAATTTGATGGTAACTTATAACCCAGCTCTTTTTCGATTGCTTCCATCATCAATTCTTCTGTATATGTAATGTTCGTACCATTTTCATAATTATCAACTGCATATTGAATTTTAGCTCTGATTTCATTTGAATATGGTAATTTAAGCTCATCAAAAACATTTTTCAAAGAATTCCAATATTCGTCATTCCAGTCAATTAATGTATTATCTATATCAAAAATAATTCGTTTAATCATAGTTCCTCCAATAATGTAATAATGCAAATATTATCATATCAGACTAAAATTGTAAATTATTTTTCGCAAATTATACGAATTAATTTCTTATACTATATTAATACTTTATTTTATCAGAAATTGTTTCACCATATTTCTTTTCCCTGTGGTTCTCCCCAATCAAATTCATACGGTTCATATGTTTCCTTTAAATTTTTAATTATATTTTTTCTTTGTACTTCACTTCTTATATCTATTAAAAATTTTGGTAAATTTGTCAAAGTTACTATCTTTCCCATATTGGTTAATCTTAATACATCTTTTGCCTTCCTTAATACTTCTGCATTTTCTTTTTTTGGAACTTTAATTATTCCATTATTAGTTTTATATACTCCTATGA
>OLGZ01000927.1_pt1 | contig 19630 bp, 17 predicted proteins | sample 1605981 | NCBI WGS metagenome assembly OLGZ01 (sample SAMN03283291) | human gut metagenome | biome: human-associated habitat; material: feces | host: Homo sapiens | place: Peru | collected 2012 | reverse complement strand
AAATGACCTCGCCGCCGAGCTTTTTTGCTTCGGCAATGCTCGTTTTCAGCCTGCCGACTTCACGCGCAAGAACCTTTTGATCCTCATCCTTTGAGCAATCGAAGAACCAGCCTCTTGTGCCGCAAACTGCAACATTGTCCACTTTATACGCATTATTAAAAAGAATTTTTATGCTTTCGATTCCATTTTCTTTCAAAAATTTTTCTGTCTTACTCTTAGTTGACCACCAATAATCGTGGTTGCCTTTTGTAATAATCTTCGTTCCGTTCAGCTTATTCAAAAAACGAAAATCCTCCAATGTGTCTTCAAGCTTCATTCCCCACGAAATATCACCGGCGATTACAACGGTATCTCTTTCCGTTACAACAGCGTTCCAGTTTTTTTCAAGTCTTTTTTCATAGTCCTGCCAACCGCTGAAAACATTCATCGGCTTATCCGTACCAAAAGAAAGATGCGTATCTGCAATGGCAAATAATGACATTTCTTCACCTCCTCAAAAAAAGAATAAAAAACAAAATCAAGCAGATAATATAAACGTGAAACGTTTCACAAATCTGAAAAAGGGGTAATTTGCAATGAAGCACGAAATTAAAGATATCAAGTGCCATGCCAGCAACTGCATCTATAACGAAGAGGGTTGCAAATGCGTAGCCGGCAAAATCGAAGTCGGCCCGTCAAGCGCTTGCACCTGCGCGGAAACAATCTGCGCAACCTTTGAGCCAAGCAGCGACGTAAGCAAGTAAAACTTCTTTAAAAGGGACTGTCACATCAAGGCTGTATATCACAGGCTTAATGTGACAGTTTTCTTCAATTAAACTGCATTGCCAAAAATCAAGCGAATGTTACATAACGCACACAGAATTGACCTCATCGCTGCACGGTGCGCCGAGCTTTGGCTTTCCGGCACTGTTAAGGCCGAGCATACCGTGATTTGCAAAGAATTCGGTTTCAACAACATTTACCTTGTTCAAATTCTTGAGCTGGGTCGCTTTTGTTCCCGTAACATTTCCGATTCCCTTGACATACATATATGAGCAATTACCACCGTTGATAACTACGGCATTTTTTGCACCGTATTTCAAAAGAAGATCGGCAATCGTATTCATCGGCATAAATTCGGCAACCGCAAGGATGTATTTGTTTGCGCTTATCTGAGCAAGAACCGTACGGTTGTGGTAATAAGACTCATTGTTATTGATCTTCTTACCGTCCTTGATAAGAACATAATGATATCTGACTGTGTTAAATACGCCCGCCTTAATAAGCTGATTCTGATTCTGCTTGTTGAGCGGACCGAAATCGCACTTGCCGTTTGAATAGAGGCGCATAACCTCTCTGCCCGCACCGTCCGGCATAAATGCGCGACCGTTTCTTATCGCCATTGCCGTAGCAGCACTGGTTGACTCGCCGTTAACAGCCATCAATGCGCCGACCTTTTTGGAGATATCCTCCTGCTTACCCTTTGTGGTTCCGAGAACCATTGAAGTAACTGCATATTTAAGGGTTATCGGAGCGCATGTAACAATGGCAACATTGCAAATCGGCTGATAGGTCACACTCTTGGAGGAAACATCCAATGCACTGTCCTGACTCTTTAAAAAGTTCTGTGTGATTTTAGGACCGTATGCAACCTTATGGATCTCAACGCTCGCACCCTTAGAAGAAAGACGCCATGCGCGCTGAATTGTTCCTGCATAATGCGTTACAGATGACGGAGAAACCTCCTTGACGGCAGACGGGGTAAACTGAACCGGCTTTGTCGTTGTCGGCTTCGCCGTTGTTGTATAGTTCTTGGGGTCATCCAGACCGACGCATATTCTGAGTATAATAAGTGCATCGGCAGTGTTTATCTTTCCGTCATGATTTAAGTCACCGGGAGACATATCCTTGATACCCGTGGAAAGTCCTACGGAATATCGAAGAACGATCAATGCATCCGACGAGTTCGCCCTGCCGTCGCCGTTAATGTCGCCGACAACACTCGAAGCATTGGTCACAAATATGTTGCAGAACACAATAGAAAAAATAACAATAAATGAAACCAAGCTGAGAACATACTTTTTCATAAGAAACACCCTCTCAATATTTTACTTTATTCAAACAGCACAAAGCTGTTTAATAACTAAATCCTGCCTTTTTTCATCCGGCGTATCTCTAATAATATAGAATTATTTCAGCAAATCAAATACAACCTGCTCCATATCCTCTTTCTTGCAGCAGCCGGTAAATCTCGGGTTTTTGCCCTTAAGATTTGCAAGCTGCGGCGGACATACCTCTCCCGTCTCGTCATGCAGAGCCGTAACCATCTCGAACTCATCAAGATTTTCGGTCATGCCGGGACGAACAGCGTCAAGAACTGCCTTGCTGAATTTAAACGGGTTAGCCGTTGAAGCTATAACAGTCGGGGTTGTGTCTCCCGTTCTCTTAGCATAGTCCTCATAAACGGAGACTGCAACCGCCGTATGGGTATCGCAAAGATATTTGTGCTCATTAAATTCCTTGGCAATGCAAGCCTTGGTGCCGTTATCGTCACAGCAGCCTGCATCGAACAACTCAGAAAGCTTTGCAAAAACATCGTCACTTACCTTGTATGAGCCTTTTGAAGATAGCTCACCCATCCACTCTCTGACAATGGCATCATCCATGCCTGAGAGAAGGAAAAGAAGTCTTTCAAGATTCGATGAAATAAGAATATCCATTGACGGCGAAACGGTCGTGTAGAAATCTCTTACACGGTTATAGGTTCCCGTCCTGAGGAAGTCTGTCAAAACATTGTTCGCATTGGAGGCGCAGACAAGCTTTTTGATAGGCACGCCCATCTCCTTTGCATAGTAAGCGGCAAGAATATTACCGAAGTTGCCCGTGGGAACAACAACATTGATCTCGTCACCAGCTTTGATATCGCCCTTGTTAAGCATCTCGCAATAGGCGGATACATAGTAAACGATCTGCGGAACAAGACGTCCCCAGTTGATTGAGTTTGCCGACGAGAACATCATGCCCTGCTCGGCAAGCTTTGCGGCAACCGACTTGTCCGTAAAAATCTTTTTAACTCCCGTCTGTGCGTCATCAAAATTACCCTCGATAGCGCAAACGCCGACATTTGAGCCCTCCTGAGTCGTCATCTGAAGCTTCTGCATCGGAGAAACGCCGTCATTGGGGTAGAATACAAGAATCTTTGTGTTCTTAACGTCCTTGAAGCCTTCAAGCGCTGCCTTGCCCGTATCGCCGGAGGTTGCGACAAGAATAACTATCTGCTTGCCCGGCTCACTCTTTGCCGAGGCAACGGTAAGAAGATGCGGAAGAAGCTGAAGAGCCATATCCTTGAATGCACAGGTCGGGCCCTTCCACAGCTCAAGGATTTCAACGCCTTTTGTCAATGTATGAAGCGGCGCAATTTTATCGCTGGAAAATTTGCCCTCTCCGTAGGCGCCGTTAACGCAGGAATCAATCTCCTCGGGGGTAAAGTCCGTAAGATAAAGTGAAAGTATTTCCTTTGCTCTTTCTATATAATCGCAGTCGGCAAGACGCACGATATCGTCCATTGTTATATGAGGGATCTCCTCCGGTACAAACAAACCTCCCTCGGCAGAAATGCCGTGAGAAATCGCCTGTGAGGAAGTTACCTTTATGCTCTTATCTCTTGTGCTTGTGTAAAACATATTACCTCTCCTTTGGTAAGTTCTAAACTAATTGTATCATAAGTAAAAAAACAATTCAATGAAATATTATAAAAAAACAGCAATTAAATGCCTTCCGTAAACGCATTTTCAATGTAATTTATCTTTATGAGATTAAACCCACCGTCAAGAAAAACCTCGCAGACATCAAATCGCGGCTGCTTCCCGTTCGGATAGGCTTTCATAAAAAGCTTCGAGGTTGATATCAGCTTTTCCTGCTTTGAAAAATCAACCGCCTCTTTCGGCTCATACAGCCTTTCCTCGCCTCTCGTCTTGACCTCAACAAAGCACATATAATTCCCTTTTTGTGCAATGATATCGATCTCGCCCAAGCGGGATCGAAAGTTAGCCGTAATAATTCTGTAGCCGTTGTCTCTGAGATATCTTGCGGCAAAAATTTCTCCCCAAACACCCGATTTATTTATTTTCATAGTATTTCCTCAAAAATGACATCCTGTGAATTTCCGAAGCGCCGTATTTATCCAGCATTTCATAATGAAGCTTTGTTCCGTAACCCTTGTGCTTCGCAAATTGATATTCCAGATATTTTTTATCCATTTCAAGCATAAAGAGATCCCTTGTCACCTTTGCAAGAATTGAAGCTGCGGCAATCGACATTGAATTTGCGTCACCCTTAACAATTGTTCTTGTCGGAATACCGAGACCGGGATCACGGTTCCCGTCAACGAGCGCCATATCCGGTCTTACGCTCAATCCACGAAAGGCACGGTTCATCGCAAGATATGTGGCCTGAAGAATATTTATCTCATCAATTTCCTTTTCGTCGGCGGTCGCAATAGAATAGGCAACGGCAGTATCCTTTATCACGTCAAAAAGCTGCTCACGCTTTTTTTCGGTGAGCTTTTTGGAATCGTTGACTCCCTCGATTATACAGCCGTCGGGAAGAATAACCGCTGCCGCACAAACCGGTCCTGCGAGTGGGCCTCTGCCGGCTTCGTCAATTCCGCAGACTATGTTATAACCGTCCGCTTTGGCTTCGTTTTCATATTTGAACCAGTCAATTTTTACTTCCGTTTTCATTGCGGTCATCCCCAAATTAGATTTTAGATGTTAGATTATAGAGATCGGATGCGTAATCATAAAGAATCGTCTTTATTCTTGATATAAGATTTTTTCGTTAGACGGATTTTATTTCTTGACAGCAATATACATATATGCCGAGAGGAATAAAATTCGTATCACGGAAAAAGATACCTCTATTTCTTGACGCGAGATTTTTTCGTTAGGCGGATTTTATTTCTTGATGGCAATATACCTATATGCCGAGAGGAATAAAATTCGTATCACGGAAAAAATCCGTCAAGCAGGAGGAAACTCCATTGTTATCTTTCCAAGTTTTCCCCCTCTGTACTCATCAAGAAGCATGACCGAGGCACGTTCGGTGTTTACCTCGCCGCCGCTTATGAGCATACCTCTTTTCCTGCCGATTGCTTCGAGGATTTCCCACGACTGCATATCCGTAATATCATCGAGCTTATATCTTTCGGCAAGCCGCTCGGGATAACCCTCACGGAGAACGTCGACCAGTCTGACCGCCATTGTTTCGACATCGAGAACGGCATCCTTGACCGAGCCGATAAAGGCTAAGCGGTCGCCGACAACCGGATCGTCAAACTTTGGCCAAAGCACACCGGGAGTATCAAGGAGTTCAATTCCGTTGCCGATGAAGAACCATTGGTTGCTTGTTGTAACGCCGGGTCTGTCGGCAACCTTAGCACGGACTCTGCCTGCCATCTTATTTATAAAAGAAGATTTTCCCGTATTCGGAATTCCGACAACCATGACTCTCAGAGCTTTTCCGACCATACCGCGTTCGTTGTTCTGCTGAATTTTATCGGCAAGAACCTTGCGGACAAGCTGAGTATATCCGTTGAGCCCCCTGCCCGAGCGGCAGTCAACCGCCATTGCCTCCGCTCCCGTAGAGCGAAAATATTTTATCCACTGTGCGGTCACCTTTTCGTCTGCCATGTCGCATTTGTTGAGAAGAATTATCCTCGGTTTGCCTGCTGTTATCTCTCCGATTTCGGGATTTCTGCTGGAAAGAGGAATTCGGGCGTCAAGTATCTCGGTCACGCAGTCCACTCTTGAGAGACTTTCCTTGATAAGCCTCCTCGTTTTCGCCATATGTCCCGGAAACCACTGAACGGATACTTTTGAAAAGTTCTTTTGATCCTCATTGCTTTTCTTCTCGGCTCTGATTTTTCTTTTTTGATGCATATCCACTTTAATCACTTCCGTTCGCTGTTATTCTCCGTTTTAGTTTAAGATTTAACATTATTTAAGTTAGGAAAATTATCAAGATAATTATAATATGATTTAACCGTTTTTGAACTTAAATCATCGATATTTGTTTGGTATGTTCCGAGATTATTGATAACCGTCAGATTATTCCCGGACAACTTAATATCTGCGTTGCTGCATGATATAAAATAAATATTTTCATCAGAATTACGTTCCGGAGAAACAAATGCATAAAAAGCTTTTTTATCTTTAGCGCTATTATCCGAAACACTAAAAACACCGTATTTTTTGCACTTATTATATAGATTATCAATTGTTCTCAAGTTGCCTGTTTTTTCATTAGTCTTATCAACATATGTATCATTTTTTTCATCATAGAAAGAATACTCATAGCCATATTGAATATTCATATATCTATATAAATTAAGCACTTCCTTAGCTTCTTTGGCATTGCCGATATCACTGATTTTTTTACTCATGCAAGTATTATATACTTTTTCACAATATACCATTTGAGGAGTTCTTTTGTCATATATACTGGAAGCCGAATCTACTATTACTTCTTTCATTTTCGTGTAAAATTCGGCTCCGTTTATACCATAAAGTTTGCTTAATTCATCTGTAATTACATCGGAATCTAATGTTTTTTTAAATTTATTTACTGTGTCATAATCGGTAAGAGTTAAAAGATACATATAATATTTAGTCGCTAAGGCACAATAAAAATAACCGGTACCGTAACCGTAATTGGCATTGTTCATCGATTCATCATCATAAAATATATCAATTCCTGAATTATTTATCTTACCAAAAGTAAGAGGCCATGCGTATGCATTGGCTTCGCCTTCTGCAAAAATACAATACTCGGAATATCCCAATTTAGCTGTATTCAATTTTTCCTGACCCGAATGTATTATTTCTTCCATTAAAATTTGAGGATACTCATCTACATTAAAGCCATCACAAAATACTATAATTTTCTTTTCGTTTTCAATCCATCTTGATGTTTTGTACTCGCTTTTCAACTCATAAAAGTTCGGATTGTCGCTTGAAATTATATCAATAGTATCAACTCTTTTTAGAGGATTGATTATTTTTTCTTCTAAGAATGTACATTTATCGGGCAAAGAACTTTTGCATAATACGTCAGCTAAATTATCATAGTTATTATAAGCATTCTTTATCAAGTCTTTTAAATAACTCCTGACATCGGGAGAAAATTTTGCAGTGTTTTTTTCAAGCTCTTTTAATATGCTGTCTAATGATTTAGTAGCGTTTGCATTATTTGTCTTGCTTAAATTATCAGATGACGATTTTCCGTCTTTACTGTTTACAGCCCCTGTTGCAGTCGGCTTATTGCCGTCAGGCTCTGTTACCGTTATACCGTTTTTTTCATTATCTCCTGTTATATTCGACTCAGTAGTCAGGCCCTTACTGCCCTCGCTTTTCTTAGCCGAACAGCCCGCAAATGAAATTACAGTAACAAATGACATAAAGGCAGCGATAATTCTGATACCATACATTTTTCTTTCTTTCACTTTTATACCCCTCTTTTAGCCTTTGATATACCTCACGGTCAATCAAAGGCTTTATAAAATAACCCTGCTTTGAAAAAAGGTCGAACCAAAGGATTCGACCGCGATTTTTATTCTACGATATTATCTTAATTATCCGACTTGCCGAAAAATGTGAAGTTCGGCATAAGTCTGCACTTGACAACGCCGAGAATATAGCGCTCGTCAACACAACCGACCATCGGCGAACGGCTGTCAGTAGAATCGTTTCTGTTGTCACCCATCAGGAAAAGCTTGCCCTCGGGAACAACCATGGGAAAAGTGTTGCCCTCCTGAGCATACGTCGGCGCGGCAACATACGGCTCGTCAAGCTCCGTGCCGTCAACATAGACCTTACCTGTTGAAAAATCAATATCTACCGTCTGTCCGCCCTTGGCAATAACTCTTTTAACAATAGGCTCGTCAAAAGCATTCGGCTGCGTACTTATAACTATATCGCCCTGCTCAATATCCGTATTGATTGCCGAAACGATGAGCCAGTCGTTATTTTCAAGCGTCGGAACCATTGACGATCCGTCAACTCCGACAAAGCGAAAAAGAAACGTGAACATAATCGCTATAATCACAAGCGCAGTTACAAAAACCGATACGGTCTCATAAAGAAATGAACCCTTCGGTTTGCTTTCTTCGGCAACCTCTGCCGTCGTTTCGTTTGTGTTATTTTCATTCATGGATTATTCCTCACCCTGTTGAAAATTCGCATATATATTCATATCTCCAAACGGGAGAACTCTCACAGTTGCCTTACCGAGAATATATCGCGTATCAATAAATCCGATATCGGTGCTTCGGCTGTCCGTCGAGTGCATTCTGTTGTCTCCCATAACAAAGACCTTACCCTTGGGAACAACAAGAGGAAACGTAACATCACCCGAACGCTTGGTCAGTTCATTGATATATGACTCCTTGATTTCCTGCCCGTCGATAAAAACCTGACCCGAAACAAAGTTAATATCTACCGTTTGTCCCTCGGTTGCGATAATTCTTTTGACAATCGGCTCATCAAAAACATTCGGCTGAGTTATAATAACGATATCCCCGTAATTATACTCACTCTTAGCCATTGTCAGCAGCCAGTCTCCGTCCTGAAGCGTCGGAACCATCGAGGTACCGACCACGCTCGTCGGGCGGCAAACGAAAGTAAATATGACAAAAACCAGAACCAAAGCCGTTATAACCGAGCCAACAAGATCGTAAATTTTTACCCAACGTGAACGTTCCTTTTTAGCCTGCTCGGGAGTCATGCCGTTTTTGAGGTATTCATTCCAGCTTTCCTGAACACTGCGTCTGCTTAATAACATTGAATTACCTCCTTATATCGAATCGGTTCAAAACCGCTAATTATATAATTCTTAATAAAAACAAAAGGGCATGGAACCACCGCCATACCCCTCAGCTCGTTTTCGTAATCAAAGATTACATTAGCCGATGCTCTGCTTAACCTTAGCAGCCTTACCGACTCTGTCACGCAGATAGTAGAGCTTGCTTCTGCGTACCTTACCTGTTCTGATAAGCTCAATCTTATCAACATTGGGTGAATGAACAGGGAAAACCCTCTCAACGCCAACGCCGTAAGAAACTCGACGAACGGTAAAGGTCTGGGAAACTCCGCTGCCCTTAATGGCAATTACGGTACCCTCGAAAGCCTGGAGTCTTTCTCTCTCGCCTTCACGGATCTTAACCCAGATTTTGATAGTGTTACCTACCTTGATTGCCTCAGAAACATCAGCCTTGAGGCTGTCCTGAGCGATTAACTTAAGTGCGTCCATTACAGACACCTCCCATAGAATTTCAGGCGTTCTTAACGGTTAAACCGACAGAGGACCGTCCGCTTTAATGTTGGGCATTAAACCCCGCCAAACCGACACTGCCGCCTTGGTGGTCACAAATGCTTAAATATATTAACATATTGATCGATTTATTTCAAGTATTTTTTGATGATTTATAGGAAAAAATCAATATTTTTTTTCTGAAATATGTTTGTTCACAACATCTTGTTATATGCAATGTTTTTCACCACTATTTTTGCATATCGGTATAGATACAAATATTCTCCGACATGCTGTAAAGATACAGTCCGTCACCGAACCGAGCTTTTTCAGTCATTGAAATGCCGTATTTTTCCGCAAGCTGTCTGACTTTAGGAAGCTCATAATCTCTCAAAAGATACAGGCTCTTTGAATTATCCCGCCGCCTGTAGTCGTCCTTTACGCAGAGGTATTCAACCGGCTTCATGGGCTTTGAACGGTCAACACGTTTGAATTGAACCAAATGAATTTTGTCGCCCGAGGCAACGATTACATTTTCCGCTCCGTCCATAACGCCGCTGAGTCCGAATACCGAAAAAATTGTGTCATAGCCGTTATCAAGCATATAGTTTGCAATTTGATGCGCCGTTGAATTTTTGTCCTTACCGGCCTTTATTTCCCCGACTGTGCCGACCGTACGGAATATAATCATTCCTGCGGCAAAAACAGAAATAACGGAAACCAAGAGCCCTCTTTTTTTCTCACATTTTACAATGATATATGAAACGCAAATCGCCAAAAGAGGATAGATCATGAAATAATAAAGCGCACGGTTAACAACATCGGTGAGCACGCCTGCTGCAAAGACGCTGACACAACCGAAAGTCAGGAGCACGGTCAAAGTAAATCGCCCTTGATTGTTACTTTTATCCTTGAAGAAATCTTTAACGCAGAGAATAAATCCTATAAGAATAATAATGAGAAAAAACACGGAAACAGCAAGTCGAATTCTGAGCTTCAGCGCATCAAGACCAAATGTCAGCGCAACGTATTCAATGTTATAGAACAGTTTTTTTCCAAACGCCCTAAAGCTCTTCACCAACGCCGTTGTTCCGTAAATCGAGCTTTGATTTATTTCAATAAACTTCATTACAATCAAGCCGGCGATGTTCGAGATAAACACAATTGCCGAAAAAAGCGTTGAATAGGATATTGCAAATCTTTTATCCTTGATTGAATAAATTATTATCAGCAGCACCTCACAGGCAACGAGCGGCAATGCCATAACCGCCGTTTGTCTCAAGCTTTGCATACCCGTTCCGAAGCTGAGCGCAGCACCGATAACTGCCAAAACAATATGCTTTCCCATAAATTTTCCCTGGCGGATTCTTACATAACAGCCGTAAACGATAAACGCATTTATAAGATAGCAGGCATAATAGCTTGCCATAGTGAAAAAAGCCTGTATTCCCTGCTGACTTGTTGCCACATGGGCTTTGAGCAGCAGAAATCCGATCATAAACAAAAAGCCTGCCGTGCGTTCGTTATAAGAAAACAGCGTCCTTGTCATCCAGTCATATGTCAGTATAACAAACACGGTCATAATGCACGACGCAATTGCCATGGCGGTAAAACCGTTGCCTGTTATTCCGTAAAACAACGCCGCCAAAACCGGAGTTGCCACAACGTAAGTCTGATTGCCGAAAATCCAGTTTTTCGGAAAAATCGACTTTGCTTTCCACGCTTCCTTTGCATAATTGATGTCATTATAAATATCCCCGTCATAATATTCGGGATTGCAGCTCAAATTAACATAAAAGACAAGCCCGAGAAAAGCAAAAAGCAGCAGAGTCAAAACAACGGAAAAAATCTTTTCTCTTTTAATTCTTTCTATCGGCTGAACCATTTCGGCTGTCTCCTTTTATTTGAAAGTTTTATTGTCCTTGGTAATCAGCTTCCTGCGGACAATATATTCCATCTCATGCTCAATACCTATCTCTTTTTCGAGTGTTTCGACAAGCAGGGTCGGATTAAGATTGTTCGTATTTCCTGCGGCGAGAACACATTGCAAATTCACAATATTATCCGCCGTTGAGAATTTCATATCATAGATAAAATCAATAAGATTTATCTGCTTCATAACCTTCCTGTGACCCTTTTTGCCTCTCTTCTCGGCAAGCAATTCCTCGCCCTCGGCAAGGGTCTGTGCCCTTTCGGCAAAGCCCTTAGATGTCTCGGCATCCTTGAAAACAAGCTTCACAAAATAAAGCGCCTTTTCAATCTCCTTCGCATCGTAAACCGGAGCGGAAACCGAAAGAATTTTCACACCCTCGGGAAGAACGGCGTTAAGCCTGTTCATTATCTCCTCGTCTGTAATATCGCCCTCAATGCGGATATCCATGTATTCGCAGTCGCTTGACTGACCGAGAGAAAGAGGAAGAGCAAAGGTCAAATAAGGGTGAGGATTGAATCCTTCGGTGTACCACATCGGCAGCTTTGCCCGTCTGACGGCACGGGTCATCATTCGGTTTATATCAAGGTGGGAAATATAAATTGCCCTGCCTGTTTTTGAAAAATTAAGCCTCACTGCGCGCATCGCACTTACCTCCGTTGAGTCGGTTTGCTCCGCAGCCTGCACATTTGATCCTGCAATGCGGAGTTGTGACGCTTTCATGCGCCTTTTTATTCTCGTTCATAAGGAATTTTTTGCTTATGCCGTAATCAAGATGATCCCACGGGAGAATCTCGTCAAAATCACGGCGGCGATTTGCATAGAAGCTTGGGTCAAGCCCTGCCTCATCAAAAGCTTCCATCCATTTTTCAAAGTCAAAATGATCGTCCCAACTGTCAAATTTACATCCTTTTTTCCATGCAAGCTCCAAAACCTTTGAAAGACGGCGGTCACCTCTTGCAAACACGCCCTCAAGGAAGCTCGTAGGAGTAAGGTGGGTTGAAATTCTGATTTTCTTCGTCGTAACGCTTGCATACAAATGCTTCTGCTTTTCTTCAAGCTGCTCCATGGTGTCCTGCGGCTCCCACTGAAACGGGGTGAACGGCTTCGGCACGAATGACGACGCACTTATGCTTACCTGAACGCCTTTGCCCTTAGGTCTGTCGGGATTGCGGTAAAATTCGTCAACGACCTGCTGCCCGAGCTGTGCAATTCCTGCAACATCATCAAGAGTTTCGGTCGGTAATCCGATCATAAAATAGAGTTTAACGGCAGTCCAACCGCCTGAAAAAGCCATATTCACGGTTTTCATAACATCGGCATATGTAACATTTTTGTTGATTGCGTCACGCAAACGCTGAGTTCCTGCCTCGGGAGCAAAGGTCAGGCTGCTTCGGCGAACCTCGGTCAGCTTTTCCATAAGCTCGTCCGAAAAATTATCAACTCTCAGCGACGGAAGCGCAACATTTATGTTTTCCTCCGTTGTCCATTTCAGCATAGACGTAAGTAACGGTTGAAGCCCTGTGTAATCGCTTGTGCTCAACGAGCAAAGCGATATCTCGTCATAACCCGTGCTTTCGCAAAGCGTTCTGCATTGCTCCTCAACGACCTCGGGAGACTTCTCCCTTATCGGTCTGTACAAAAATCCCGCCTGACAAAAACGGCATCCTCTTATGCATCCTCTGAAAATTTCCGCCGTCACTCTGTCATGGACAACCTCGATTGACGGAACAACAAAGCTCTCCGGATAATACACCTTATCCATATCCTCGACTACCGCCTTGACAGCCTTTTCGGGTGCGGTTTCCTTATTTGTAACGCTTTTTATTGTACCGTCCGCGTTGTATTCAATATCATAAAATGAAGGAACATAAAAGCCCTTGAGCTGTGCTACCTCACGCAGAAGCTCGATCTTTGGTGAGCCGAGTTTTTTGTGCTTGCGAATAAGGTCAACGAGCTGAACCGTAGTTTCCTCACCGTCGCCGAGCATGAAGATATCAATAAAATCGGCAATCGGTTCGCCGTTGCACGCACACGGACCGCCTGCAACAACCAATGGAGCAAGCTCGGTTCTGTCCTTGGAATAGAGAGGTATTCCCGCAAGGTCAAGCATATTGAGAATATTGGAATAGCTCAATTCATATTGGAGCGTAAAACCGAGCATATCAAATTCATCAAGCGGATCTCCGCTCTCAAGCGCCCACAGCTTTATACCGTTCTCACGCATTTTTTCTTCCATATCAACATCGGGAGCAAACACACGCTCGCACCACGCATAGTCAAGCCTGTTGACAACGGAGTACAAAATCTTCATGCCGAGATGAGACATGCCGATCTCATATGTATCCGGGAAGCAGAATGCATATCTGACGTCTACTTTGTTCTTATCTTTTATTACGCTGTTCAACTCGCCGCCGACGTAGCGTCCCGGCTTCTGAACCTCTTGCAAAATTTTTTCGATTTTTTGTGAAAGCATGGGTTATTCCTCTTTATAATATAATTAAAGTAAATTTTCAAGTTTTCTGACCTGCTTATTTATGGGATAATAAATAAGATTTATTACATACGACACCGCGACGCATATTGCAAGCATAAATAAAAATATCGGGATAGGGTATTCCGCTCTGTATACAAGCTTTGGAAACAGCACCAAATAGAAAAACATATGCGTAAACCAAATGTTTGTTGAATGTGTTCCGAAAAAACCGAAAACTTTGTCAACCAGCCGCAATCTCGGGCAAAATTTAAAAATACATATAATCAAAAAGCCTGTCAGCGGAGCTATAACCAATGATCTGATAACAAGTGTATGCCCCAAAAGCATTGCGACAAAGACCGCCGCCGAAATTACACATCTCCATATCGGTTTAACTTTTGTTGCAGCCCTCTCAAGCTTTTCGAAAAACCGTTCCTTACAGCAAACAACACCGATAATGTATTCAAAAAAAGTTGTTCCGAACGGACCGAACCAATTTATCGCTTCATACGGGGTTCCGTATTTAAACCGCAGAAGATAACCGCCGCAATAGATTGCAAACGATATCATCAAAACTGCAATTGAGTTCATTTTTTCAGTCGCTTTGAGCACAATCGGAGAGATAAAAACAATCACGGCATAAACCGACATATACCACCATGCGCCGTTATAAGAAACCGAAACCGTTGTAAAAGTTTTGAGAAACTTCACAAAATCTCCCGGCATAAAATCAGCCTGACCTGTGGCGACGCTGATCAAGGTAAACAAAAGAAGAATTATCCAAAAATTGCAGTAAAGAGACAATAAGCTTATCAGTCTTCTTTTGTAATAATTCTTTTGCCGAAACAATTTCATGTGTGCATAGCCGCTGCAAAAGGCAAATCCCATAACGCAGAAATCCGAAAGCTGTGCAAAATAAAAAATTAAAGGGTATCCCTTGAGCATAATCAAGGGCGTAAATAAATCAGAATAATTAAGATTATCAAAAAGGTGCAAACAGACCATAGCAAGTACAGATATTCCCTGTAACATCTTAGATTCTTCTTTGCTCATATTTTTCTCCCGACTCAAGTAAGCATATAATAAATTTATTTTACTATGAACCGACGTTTTTTTCAAGTAAAATAATATATAATCAGACTTAGTTGTATAGCAAACAAATCAATTAAAAATCTATTCACAGGAAATTCACATTTTTTTGGTAAAATTTGAATATCAAAATAAAGGAGTGATTTAAATGGCAAAGGCTTTGCCGAAGCCGATTGACGGAACATTGAGGAAGTTCTCTCTGCGAGTTCCCGAGGTTATCCGTGAGTGCAGCGGAATTGTTGTTTTTGGGAAAAGGATAAAGTCGCTTGTTTTTTCAACCGACGTTGCCATAATAAGAAACGTTAACGCTGACGCAATAATTGCGGTATACCCTTTTACGCCTCAGCCCATAATAACTCAGGCGATTCTCTCCGCCTCCGATATTCCTGTATTCGTTGGGGTCGGCGGCGGTCTGACGAGCGGAAAAAGAATTCTCAGCCTTTCCACCTTTGCTGAAATGCAGGGAGCGACGGGAGTTGTTCTCAATGCTCCGGTGTCAAACGAAATTGTACGGGATGTCAGCGACAATATTGATATTCCGACAGTCATGACTGTTGTTCGCGATGATGATGATATTCAGGCTCGAATAGATGCCGGCGCGGCCATTCTCAACGTTTCCGCCGCTTCACGCACGCCTGAAATCGTAGCCAAAATCCGCAAAGATTTCCATGATATCCCGATTATTGCAACAGGTGGTCCGACAGAGGACTCGATCAGAAAAACAATTGAGGCGGGCGCAAACGCAATCACATGGACTCCGCCTTCAAACGGCGAAATCTTCCGTGATGTCATGGATGCTTACCGAGCCGGTCAGCCGCACCCGTAAAACGATTATAAAGAAGGCGATTTTTATGACGCTCACCGAAGCAATCACGGCAAGACATTCCGTGCGAAGCTTTACAGACAGAAAAATTGATGACAGCATTGCCGCCGAGCTTCAGAAAACAATTGATGACTGCAACCGTCTGAGCGGCTTTAGGATTCAGCTTATGCTTGATGAACCGAACGCTTTTTCCACACGAATGGCACACTACGGAAATTTTCACAACTGTAAAAATTACATTGCAATGATAGGTCCAAAAGGTCACGATGAGGACTGCGGCTATTATGGCGAAAAAATCGTCATTAAAGCGCAGCAGCTCGGACTGAATTCCTGCTGGGTCGCAGTGAGCTACGGGAAATCAAAGGTGCCTTGCAACATTCCTCACGGGCAAAAGCTGTATATGGTTATCGCCCTCGGCTACGGAACAACACAGGGCACACAGCATAAATCCAAAAGTATGGACGAATTGTGCAAGGTTATCGGCGATATGCCGCCATGGTTTTTCAATGCAATGACTCTTGCAATGCTTGCACCGACCGCTGTTAATCAGCAAAAGTTTTTGTTCACCCTTGATAACGATACGGTTCGCGCAAAAGCTCTCAGGGGTTTCTACTCAAAAACCGATCTCGGAATTGCCAAATACCATTTTGAAATAGGTGCAGGCGATGCCGAATTTAAATGGTCATAAAACTTTATATTTTTTCTTTGGAGCTGATAGCGATTTCAGCTCCCTTTTTTGTTGAAAAAATCTATCATATATGATATTATCTATAGAAGCAAGCAAAAGGGAGTTTCAGCATGATAAAAAAAGTTGTTTCTGTTTTGCTCTCGTTAGCAATCATATTTTCGGCAGCAGGCTTTGCTGCCTATGCGGAGGATAAAAACATGATTTTTGTTTCACCAAGCGGCAATGACAATTCAAGCGGCACAATTGATGCTCCGCTTGCTACTCTTTCCGCTGCCAAAGAAAAGGCGAAAAATTTTGACGGCGAGGTTACTGTTTACTTCAGAGAAGGAACATACACAATTGAGAACACCGTTAATTTTGATGCCGACGATAAGTCCGACGTTGTTTACAAGGCGTACCGTAACGAAAAGGTCATGTTTACATCGGGCAGTCCGTACACAGGCTTTGATGAGTGCACAGTTAACGGCGTTCGTGCTTTTAAAAAGGATATCGGTAAGGGTGCCGATTTTAATATCCTTTTTAACGAAAAGACAACTCTTTCAAGGACACGCTATCCGGAGAACGGGTATCTTTATGTCAGCGAAACTTCCGATGATGATATTCAGCCGGGCGACGATAAAAACGACCAATATCATGCGGGATTTTTGGGTATGTACATTGATAAAAGCAAATTCGGCGACTTCAAGAACCCGGAATATGTTGAAATCAAGCTTCTTCATTTCTGGAAAGACGAAACGCTTTTAATAAAATCATATGATAAAGAGAGCGGTCACATCGCTTTCAACAAAACGTCAACCATGCGAATCAACAAAAACGACCGTTTCTTCCTTCAGAATGTTTTTGAAATGCTTCGCAAGCCCGATCAGTGGTATCTCGACAAAGCCGAAGGTGTTCTCTACGTTATTCCCGAGGCAGACGATACTCCCGAAAACTACACCGTTTGGGGGTCAACAACCGAGACCATGATTTCCGTTGACGGCATTGACGGCATTTCATTTGAAAATATTCTTTTCCGTGCCAACGGATTTTACTATCTTCCCGAGCGCGAACACAGTCAGGCCGCCTACAATGCCAAGACCTGTATTTCTTATAAAAGCGCAAAAAGCTTCCATATAAAAAACTGTGAGTTCAAAGATATTGCCGAATGCTCCGTCTTTCTTGGCAGCAATGTTCAAAACGCTTCGATTGAAAACTGTCTTTTTAATAATATCGGTGCACAGGCTGTTTATGTTCACGGCGAAAACATTGATATTAATGATCCGAACGTTACAAAAAATATTACTATCTCAAACAATCTGATTTCAGAATACGGCAGAACTTATTTCAATGCCGTTGCAATTCTCGTTATTCATGCAAATTCCGTCGACATCACTCACAATGAAATTCATGACGGATATTACACGGCAATTTCAGTCGGCTGGGTTTGGGGCTACTCCCACAACGTTTGCTATAACAACAGAATTTGCGACAACCTTATATACAATATCGGTCAAGGCTGGCTCTCCGACATGGGTGGAATTTATATGCTCGGCAACCAGCCGAACACGGTCATTTCGGGTAATGTAATTCACAATGTAAGTGCAGACCCCGAGGAGGGCGGCTACGGCGGCTGGGGGATTTATCTTGATGAGGGCTCGTCGTATATGCTTGTTGAAAAAAATCTTGTTTACTCCTGTGGCAGTGACTCTTATCATCTCCATTACGGCTCATACAATACTTTAAGGAACAATATTTTTGCCCTCAGCGGAGAATCTCAACTTAGAATCGTTACCGCACCGACTCGCTGCACACCCGATGACGGCGGACAAAAAACCGTTGACCTTTACAACAATATTATTCTCACGGATCAAAAGACCTGTGTCTTATCCTATATGCATAACACTTCCACAATGGACGAACGCAACAATACATATTGGGATCTTTCGTTTGGAGGAGAACTTTATGCAAGCAAAGAAACAAATATAAATCTTTCATTAAGTATTAAAACGGCAATCAGAAAAGGATTTATACATTCGCCCATAATAGCCGACCCGATGTTCAGAGATGCCGCAAGCTTTGATTTTGAACTCAGTCCCGATTCTCCGGCGATCGCCGCAGGCTTCGAGCCTTGGGATTACTCAAACGCAGGCACTCTTTCGGAAACAACGATAGGTCTTTCGGCCGAGGGCGGCAACACCGCCTACAATGCAAATTCGGCGCACGTTCCGATGACTCCTGCAAAGGAGCAAAAACGCTTCCTTGCCGAAATAATCAACGCAATTTATTTCTTCTTTAAAACCCTTTTCGGCTCGATTTGTTAAACGAAAAGCTCAGAGAAAACTGATTGGTTTTCAGTTTCTCCGAGCTTTTATTTCTTTGTAAATACTAACTTTTTATATTTCTGCGACTCACATTCTATCTTGATAACAGAGCCGTCTTTATCAATTTTTGCGCTGCCCGTAAAGGCTTCGTTCTCTCCGCTTTCATCGGAAAACATCACGAACAAATCTCCGCTGAATCCTCCTCGTCTGAAAGAAACACGATAAACCGCTGAGCCGTCGGTCATTAAAAATTCTTCGTCTTTTTCGGAAAAGTCGAGATATAAATTGTTTTCTTTGTCGTAATATCTTCCGTCAAATTTTTCGGCAACTTGCAGTCCGTCGAGCGAGGAATTCTTTTCGGCACATCGAATTATAATTGCTTTTCCTCCGAACACAAGCGCAGCGACCAAAGCACAAATGCAAACAATTCCGACGTACGCTTTTTTACTTGTCTTTTTCATTCCGACGGCCCCTTTCAGCCAACATATCCGACAGTGAACGTATTTGAAATTGAGTAACCGTTCTTATTTTCGCAGGTAAAAGGGACTGTAATTCTGTAAGTGCCGCTTGACACGCCGTCGAGCGATTCTAAATCAAAAAGCACACAAAAGCTCATCGGAATTCTGATTGTTTTACTTTCATTCGTTTTGACTGTGCCTTCTGATTCCTGCTTAAATTTTTCATAAACCTCCGCATTGTAAGAAAGATCATTTTCATCGACCGAATACCAATTATCGCCTATCTTTTTTTCAAGTTTAAATGACGAACAGCTTATCGGTTTATTCTCATTATTTTTTATGAATAATTCAAAAATCACAGTGTCGTCTTGATAATTTGTTCCGTTCGTTTTTACAATTATTTTTTCATTTCTTTCGGATATGTCATACGCACTTTTTACAAGTTCTGCGGCAGGCTTTTGTGTTTTGTTTTTCTCAATATATGTCTTGTTGTAAATCCTGAAGCAGTAAATATTTTTTATCAAGCCGTAATCGGCAACGATGTTGTATTCGCTTACTTCACTTGACTGCAAATCGGAAAG